>Ga0114962_10002603_pt1 | contig 14913 bp, 15 predicted proteins | sample C_130820_MF_Meta_FD_87017 | JGI IMG/M metagenome (GOLD analysis project Ga0114962, IMG submission 87017) | Freshwater microbial communities from Lake Croche, Canada to study carbon cycling - C_130820_MF_MetaG | ecosystem: Environmental > Aquatic > Freshwater > Lake | place: Lake Croche, Canada...
CAGTAGTCACGAACGCGCCAGTGTTGGCGGCGAAGGCAAAAGCTCCAGTTTGCCCAGTAGTCACGAACGCGCCAGTGTTGGCGGCGAGGGCGAAGACGCCCGTCTGACCAGTATTGACGAATGCGCCCGTCTGCCCAGTATTGACGAATGCGCCCGTCTGCCCAGTATTGACGAATGCGCCCGTCTGCCCAGTATTGACGAATACGCCTGTTTGTCCAGTTGAAACAAATACTCCGCTATCAAAACTAGGTGCAAAAGCACCAGTTTGAAACGAAGTAATAAAATTACCAGTCTGAGATTTTAAAACAAAATTTCCTGTATTTGCAGCAATTACAAAATTCCCAGTTTGGGAACTGGTAATAAAATTTCCAGTACTTGCGGCTACAAATTTACTACCATCCCAATATGGAATTTGTCCAGCAGAAGCTCCACTAAATTTTAATTTATTTAAACCATTACCAGAAGCATCTGTAATAACAGTTACTAGTCTAGTATCGTCTGCATTTTTAAAATAAATTATTTCATCTGCTAATTGAAGGTATATCTCACCTGTTAAAAGGCTCTCGATACTTGGTACTCTTCCAGAAGTAGATGTTCTTCTATGTGTTACTCTGAATGGAATGCTTGACATGGCCTTATCAGATAATTACACAAAAAAAATTAATCTGTTCCAGCGTCTAGCGTTATTGTTGGTGTAGGTCCGTTATTTCCTTCATTAACTATACTATCTAACAAAGCTTCTAATCCTTGTCCAGGTAGAATCATTTGATTGATTGCTGTTGTATCGTAAATAAGACCATCATAACCTCCAACTTGCAATGGTTTAGCACCATACAAATTATACTTTGCGACCAAGTCATCTAGCATTTTTTTGCAATCTTCTGCCATTGTTTTATATACTTTACTTACTTCATTTTTATTAGTAAATGTGATTGCATTATCACCATCTTTAACAGATAGAATATTGTCTCCAGCATTACCGCCACTACCCATAATACCTCTTAAAACATTACGAGCTTGTTTGGCGTAATAGTTATGTAGATATATTTGTTTATAAATAGCTTGCTCTTCATTCAATAAGACGGCATCAATACCTTCAAAGTTTGTATTTATTAATGTATTTAAAAGTCCTAAATTCTCATTTAGCCATCCTAAAATAGAATTATATGACGCTACATTAGTATCAGAATCAAACTCATGAACAAAAATACCTGTTGCTAAATTTTCTAAAGCACTCATTAAATATCCCCTAAAATTTTAAGAGTCTCCAAATGTTGAGGATTGTTTCTATCCAAAACAAACTGTTCTGCCTTTTGAGGAATGACATTTTTTCTCATATTTTTTGTATAAGACAAAAATTCCTTTTCTAATGCACTTTTAATTCTACTCTTTTCTAGAAAAGGATTTAATCCAACTCTGTATGCAAGCTTTTGCAGATCTGCTTGCGTGGATTCTCTTAGCTTTTGTTTAAAGACATCTGAATCATAAGTTCCAAATGGACTTATTTGAGAAATGCCCAAAAGCTCTTCAAGCTCTTTTTGTTTTTCAATGTATTCTTTTCCAGTGGTTACTTCCAAATTATCTAAGTCCATATATTATATAGTAAAAAAAATAGCCGCTCTTTAAAGGAGCGGCTATAATTTAATTAATTAAACGGTCAATTAAGACTGTCTGATAATCTTACCGAACAATGCGCGATTGTCGATAACGATACGACCTTCATCAAGGGATCCGAAATATCCGATCTTATTTTGACGAATGCTATATTGATCATCAGCTACCAAGGTGAATTCGCTACCAGAAACAGCATCAACAGCGATTGCACGAATCAAAGATTCACGATTACGATTGATGCCTAGTAACAACTCATCTTTAGTACCATCGAAGTCATTGCCACTAGTAGTGCTGACACCAACATATCCACCGTTAGCTTTAAGATACTGTGTGGTGGAAGCGACAGTGTCGAAAATGGTATTGAACTTGCGTCCAAGACCGAATTCATTAAACACCATCAAATTAACACCATAGAAGGAGCTAATGCCACCGCCATTGAATAAGGATAGACGAACAGAGTCAGGGGCTGCGATACCATTGTCGCTACCATTGGTAGAGCCAGTGGCAGAACCTTTAGTGTTGATAGGATTGTAAGCCATTGCGCGAAGTTCTTCTTCGATTTCGGGAGAGATCAAAAGATCGGTAATTCCCATTCCAGCTTGACCACCTTCTTGTGTTCCAGCAGTGAATGAGGTGAACACTCTGCGAGAGAGAGTTAACAATTCATTCATGTCTTGCAACAAGAAACGAGTAGTTGCGTTTGCGCGTTGAACGTGTTTTTTGCCATTGGTAGTTGCATTAGCTAATGCACCCAATAGAAGATTACCAGAAGTTCTTTCTTGCTTTAACAAGATTTCTTGCGCCATACGGGTGAAAGTTTTGGAAACTACGTCCATGCGGCTCTTAGCAGCGTAGCGTTTATCGAAAGATAAAGCTGAGTCAAGAGTGTAGGTAGTAATTTTCAATTCTTGTGAAGTGGGCAATACTTGGTTTGTAGGAAGACCACCAGCGACTGATTGACTAAATACTTGGATATAGTCTTCATCAGTGATGTCATAGTACAAATCCAAAGGAATTGAGGGGTTATCTTCTGAATTGAATTGCATTGGAGAGAAGAGATTTGACAACACAGGAGCGTTGTTGATAACTTCTGCCAAAACTGGTCCTAAGAAAGTAGCTAAAGCAGCTTGTGCTTCATAAGCAACATCGCGGTTGCGGGAAGCCATAGCTTTAACTAATTCAACTTGTTCGGGAGTTCTTTTAAGTGAGATTTTCATTTTCTTTACTTTTGTTTAAAGTTTCTAATTAAAATTATAGACCCAACTTGATAACTGCATAAGTACCAGAGTACTTATCAGCGATGGTTGCACCGTTGTTTCCTCTGGAGCCAGTCGCTAAAACTGTACCAAGGACAGGAGATCCTACTATGCCCAACAAGCCAGTGGTATAAACTGATACGCCAGTGATTTTACCATTTCCACCATTGGAAACAGCGAAACCTTGACCTACAGAAAGTACGCCATCATAAGCTCGATTGGTTACAGTGAAGATGCCGCGAGTAGCGACAGGAATTGCTTTTCCAGGTAAGGAAACTTGTAATTCTTGAGCTTTCTGAGGATAATACAGAAGTTTTTGACCGTTTTCGTCATACTGTGCAGTTTCCATCAATGCAATACCCAAGGGTCTTTCATTAATACCTGTAGTAGGAGCGATTTTTAAAGTTACGGAAGGATACATATTAGCTCCACCATTTCCTACGAAAGGATAATCGGTTTTGCCAAGATATGAATTGTCTCCATATGTAACTGGATCGAGATCTAAGTTAGCTGCGGTTACTTTAACGAAGATACCAGCATCTCCAGATCCGTACCCAGTGACACTGTTATTGATATAAGTGTCATCGAGTGCGAACATATTGACGACTTCATGTTCGTTATATTGTCTAAATGGTAATAGTCTATTGCCCATATATATTTATTAGTTTAAGTGAGAGGTTGAAATTAAGAGATTAAAATGTTTTTCTTATCGAAAGCGGATGCGAATTTGCTTACTAAAGATTGAGGAGCTTTTGAAGATGGCTCATTGTTATTTGGAATATCTGCTTGCGAAGCTTTGGCGTTGTCGAGAATTTCGTCAACTGAAGAAGATGCACTAGATTTACCCATTCTTTCCAATCTTTTATTAACTTCTTCTTCGATTTTAGCTTGAACTTGTTTATCAAATTCGGATTTAGTTTCCTTGTTCTTGTGCCTCCAAATAACTTCTAGTTTATTTTTATAAGAAGCAAAAGATTGTTCATCTTGAGATAAATTTTTGATTTCTTCGGCCAAGATTCTACGATCTTCGTCATCCAATTCGAATTGAGTGTCAAGTTCGTCCATTCTGGCATTAAAACAAGCTAATGCTTGAGTAGCCAATTGTTCAGCTTCGTATTGTTTAAGTGTAGTCAAAGCATCAGACAATTGTTTCTGCATTTCTTCTACGGAAGCCTTGATTTCATCACGCTCTTTTTGAGCTGATTCGGCAGCAGCTTTTGCAGAGTCTAAATCAGTACGATATTCTTCGTCTTTCTTTTTGATGGCTTCTGTAAAAATTGTGGTCATATTTGCAGCTGCCTCTTGAGAGATTTTTTTCTCCAAAAGCGTTTCCTTAAGTTCGGCTAAAATTTGTTCTAAATTCATGGCTCTGTCTTTTTGTAGTTTTACATCCTCATTTTCTATTTGTGAATCTTTTTTGGAAAAAAAATGATTTTTAAAGAAATAAGTTTTACTTTTTACTGGACTTTCAATATTTAAGTCTCTTTCATCTTGATTAGTTATCACTCCTTGCACATCTGCGGCTGGAGTAGTTGTATACCCAATACCTAAGGGGTAAATATCACCAACAACTAAACGATAAATCCTAGTTCCATCTTTTAATTTACCTTCACCGCCATAAGATTTTAAATTTCCTTTCAATTCTTGTATATGATTTTTATCAGTGATTATTTCAGCTTGCTTTAAATCATCAGAGCCTATAGCGATATTGAATTCATCAAAACCTAATTCCCAACTCGTAGAGATTTTATTATATAATTCACTATTAGGATCGGAAGATTTCTCTAGAGCAGATGCAAAATCTTTATTTACAAATTTATAAACTACTGCGCCTAGCGCTATATTAAAAGGATCAGAATAATTAATTAATTGATCTGGAGTTAGTATTTGATTAGTTCCGTAAGAACTGAAACCCGTTGTTAAGATATGTCCAACTACCTTTTCTTTCTTGTGTTCGATGTTTGTCGGTTTATGTTTAAATAAATTAGCTATCTTTAATGCCGTTTGAGTGTCGATGCCATCATCATTTTTATTAAATCTATTAACTACTGCAGCATTAAAAGCGACACCTAACAAATCTATATTTTGTTCAAAATCAACTTCACTGCTTGGAATAAGTATGCCCAAATTCTCCAAAGAGGCTCTAGAAATATTCTCTTGACCAAATGTTTTGACTGTTAACTCTCTAACATTAAACTTTGTCTTGTATTGAAATTCTTTATTCATTTATTTTTTCAGAGTGGTATAATATTGCTGATGGATATGTCTCCAATTCATGTTCTGTGGATATATTCAATACTTCATCCAATGTTTGGAGCTGTTCAATTTTATTAATATCATTTACACATGATTTTAATTCATGTTGCCATGTATCAATTTGAGAAGAGCAGATAATAGACTCGCATAAAGAGTTTACCATTTCAATTTGATCATTATTTAATTCACCTTCAGAATTAAATTTTAATTTAAATTCCTGCTTTGCCAAAGAAAATAAATCCTCAACTTTTTCAGAAATTGCTTGTATATTTTTTCTAGAATAGCCTTTTATAGTTTTACTTGGTCCGACTTTCTTGGTTCCAACTGGTCTTCCTCCACTTTTAGGGGTATTATTTGTTGCCGCTGGTTTTGCGGGGACTTTTATAGCTCCAATTGGCGTTGAACCCGCAGGCAGTTTAGGAGTTGGAGCAGCCATCATCGGAACGCCGCCTACAACTGGATTGTAATAACCTTTTTTACGATTTTTAACGAAATCTTCTTGAGCTAATTCAATATCTTCGGATTTTGGGAAAGAGCCAGTATTAAATACATCTAATCCTTGTTGAGGAGTAATGACTCCTAATTCCATTAACCTTGTAGTTATTCTTAAAATCTCTGTTTCATTCTTAGAATCCATATCTACAAATTTAGCAGTTGGATAAGACTTGAAGCCCATATCTTTGGATACTCTTTTGATTTCTCTTTGTAAAAAATCATTTAAAAAAGCTCTTCTAGATTCATTTAATTTATCCATGAAGATTCTAGTCTTCACTTCTGTAGTATTATACTTCTCGGAACCAACCATGACGTTCTGAAGCCCTTGGCGAATATCTTCGTTTAACACCTCGTACTTTTGCGGTCCCAATATTTTAGCAATATCTGGAATGATGAATTCTGCTTCGGTTGTATAATCAGAAACTAATACACGACCAACGCTTTCATTTAAAAACAACTGCTGCATCGCTTGTAGATTGTGAGGATTAATACCTCCTTTATCTGGAGGAGCGCCCATCTTAATTAAAAGAATAACATTCTCAACGGTGCGAGTAATTGCTTGATCCATTTTTTTCAATTCAAGCTTTGCATTGATATCGTCTAAAACTGGATAGCCAAAAGGAATAGAGAATGGTTCATAGTCTTGTTTTTTATAAAAAACATAAGATAATTTTGTATTATCTAATTTAATTAAAAGACCAGTTGTATAAAATTGACCTTTTTTAATTTTATCACGAACATCTGGAGGAAAAGATTTTAAGATCTCTACATCGTAATCATCTTTTGGATTGCGCAATCTTTCGAGATCATATTCAGATAATATTTTCTCGTATGCGCCCAAAGTAAAAGATGTAGCTCTTTTTGCTACGATACTAAATGGATTTAATAATATATATTTAATTGGTATCTTGGGATCTGCAGCTAAACTTAGATTATTAGCATAAATTTTATTTAATGTTTTAAAATCATCAACATTTAAAGTTCCATCTACACGATACATGAACACATTACCGCTTCTGTAGTACTCACGGAAGAATTGATCTTTAAGATCCCAGAGTCTAATTTTATTAAACCATTTATAAAAGAAATCTCTAGATGCATTATTGCCGCCTTCAAGGTATACGTCTCCATTTGCGAATTCAGACATTACATCAATAGAATTTCTGAACACCGCAATGTTTGCGTATGCCTTTTGACATAATTCAATAGCTTCTCTTACATTAACTCCATCAGAAGCGTATTCGTATGGCAACAAACCCATACGAATACTGCTAAATCTATTTGTTGCATTTCCTACAGAGGATCTATTTATTCTCGTAGCGTTACCCACTCCATTCTCACCTTGACTAGTCCTTTGGTAAGTGCTTGCAGTACTAACATCTGAGGTGTAGTACGCTTCGCCAGCTGATACTGGAGAAATTTGAGATATTGAAGAACCTTGTAACGATTGAAGTTGATCTTCCAATGGCTGTTGGTTAAATTTATCCCAATAATTTGATTTTTTGCTATATTTTCTCTTCTCCATTGTATTAATTGTTACACTGAAAGTCTAAAAGTTACTTTATGAACATTGGGGTAAAAGAAAATACCTTCTGCTCTGGCTCATCCATCATGTCATAGTAAACATTCATCATCCAATTTGCTAAAATTAAAGCAGAATAATTATCTTTTCTTGCGCGATCTGGCCCTTTCTGCCCTTTTAGATTTGGAGGTAAATCAAATGTCTGCGTTCCAGTAGAACTTGAGTTTGGTTGAATTAGTGCGCATTCCGCTTTTGTTAAATCAATCATATCTTTTTGATGTTCAATAAAATCAATCATCTTAGAACCCTTAGGTTGCTCCATCTCATTATTTCTTAAGAACTTAAGATCTTCTATGGGAATATTTTTATTTCTTTGCTTGGAGTAGTCTTGATCTATTGCATTACATCCAAAAAATATTTTTTTATGATCAAAAGCAGCTTGCAATAATTCATTTGCAAATCTAATCCATTGAGATGTTGGTTTTTTAAGATGGCAGATCCTTTTTTCTGATAAATTATATTGATTTTTTGACTCAGTTATTGCTAAATGATATTCTTGAAGCGAATCAAAGTCAGCATCAAATGTTTGTATCTTTAATTTGTTACTTTTAAACAATTGACTTTCATTAGCAGAATTTAAAAATTGCACTCCACCATTATAATCGCCAACTATACCTACGATATTGAAATGAGTTAATAAAAAATAAAAATAATCAATATGAGACTTTAAAGCAGTGCCAGCCATAGCATAACTATGTACAAGGACTCCATTTCTTTTGCTTTTATTTAACTTTATAACTTGCATCGCAAAATCATCAGACCCTTCTGATTCAGACCAAGATGGATCGAATGCTAAAATGTATTCTGCGTCTGGATCACCAGCAACCTCTACGCTTTGACCTTCACCATCTTTAATCGTGCATTCCATCATCTTACTAACTTTAAAGTAACCACTGCTATCATCTGTAAATACAGAACCAAACTCCCTTTGGAACTGAGAGTCGCTCATGGTAGCTTTTGCTTGATTTAATAATGCACCATCATACAATTGGCTTGGTGCGCAATCATAACTAAAATGCATTATTACCCTATGGGCTTTCGGATCTCCTTTGGCAATTAAAGACTCGTACTCTTGATAGAGCTTGTATAGATATTCGAACTTATAACTAGCGGATGAAAGACCAATAATTTTATTGTTTGGCCAAGGTTTTCTATCTTCTTCTTTCATTTTGCCTTGTTCAATCATTTTAGATTCAATATTGTAAATGTTCTGTCTTTCGGTTGGATTTTCAACAACTGAAAGGAATGGAATAATAACTTCGTTATATATCTTTTCTGGCATGAGCAAAAACTCATCAATAATCATGCATTGAAAACGAAAACCACGAAGTTTTTCTCCATCACCTAATGGAAGAGCCGTTATTCTTGAAGAACCAATTTCCATGAACCATTCGTCATTACCTTTTGAAACTCTTCCAATTGCTTCTGAAAACATCGATGCCTTTACCGTCTTAGAGATGTCTTCTATCTTTCTAAAGATCATTTTTGCTTGACGAAATGATTTAGATATAATTCCTATATGAATACCTGGATGTAAAATTGCGTGAAGCGCAGCGAAAACACCAGTTGTGAAAGATTTTGAAAGACCGCGACTCCAGATGCCTAAAAAATAATCAGTCTGAAACATTCCTTTGATCGCCATATGCTGAAATGGAAACAACTCCACTCCAGTTAATAATTCAGACGTAAAAGATGGATTTTCGTGCAAGAATTTATATAAAAGAATTTTCGCTTCTCTCTCATCTAGAAATCCTTCTTTAGCTAAGATATCTTTGTTGATATCTTTAAATTTCATTCTACTTTTTTGCTGTCCTAAATCCCAAGCCATATTTTTGATTGATAAAGTGCTGCATATCTACATTCCAAACCTTTTTACCCCAATGCAGCAACAAGGGTATTAAGTTTTCGCTATTAGTACGACTACCTGTAAATACAAATTGCGCACAATCTTTATATTTATGCTGCAATATTCTCATATTATGAAATATATATTTCATATTTGACTTGTGATATGATTTTTTATTCTGATCTTCTAACGAATAAAGATCGGCTTCTATCACTATGAATAAATAACAATTTAAAGATCTTGTTCTTATCAATTCTTTTTCAAATCTATCTAAATTAGCCAAAGATAGTGTTCCTTTAAAGTCTTGTTCTGATTTTCTATCTACAAAGGTATAATCAAAACCATCCACAATACCGTAATCACCAATATCTAATTTGCCAACAATTTGTTTTTTAAAATATAAAGGTTCTTGCTCTCTTGTATCAGTTATGATTTTTAAATCATGAACTTTTTCATTTTCCCAAAAATTACTAGGTAGCTTTTCTGAGAATAAAGGTTTTATATTTAAAGAATCACATAAATAGTTATAACTCTTAAAAAGATTTCTATATATGTTTAACGATGGCAAAAAGGAAGTAAACAATTCTATTTCATTGGGTGCATTCGTTAATTCACACTCAGTTATCCTTTGTTTTAAAAGAGATTTTGTGTAGTTCCTAACATTTTCTTTGTTATATAACTCACACCAATGATAAAGCTGGTCAATAGTATGAAAATCGCGTTTAAAATAACTTTCTTTATTTTTAAAAGGTAATAATTCATTTGTTAATAAGTTCTTGCGTTCAAAATGTTTGACATAGTAATCGTGAAGAAATACTCCATGCTTTTTTATATGCGCATGGAGACTTCTTTCAGAAAAAAAACCTTCACTACATTCTAAACAGTTATATGACATCTTCTTTTGAAATACCTAAGACCCTTGCTTTGAATGCAGCCATGCCCTCTAATCTATCTGCTTCAACTGATACTAATTTCTTTTGCATTTCGGCTATATGAACCATATTTTTTCTTTCCTCTTCTTCTTGAAACATTTGAACAAGAGATAAGATAGATGCATTTTCTCTTTGTTTATTTTTCATTCTTTCAGAACGATCTCCTTGAAGTTTTTTAGTCAAAGTCTCTATTCTTCCTTCGCACTGATGGTATTCGCCGCTTTTAGCTTTAATAATTTCAGCAAGTTTTACTGACATATCATTTTGCTCTTCTGCCGAATCAAATAGATCATTAAGCTTATTTAAATGCTTGCTGATCACTTCAAGATTAATGATTTCCTTACATACATTCATATAAAGATTAATTTCATCTGCCGTTAAATCTGGTTTATCCCAACTTAGCCTTGTAAACTCCTCTTCAAAAAGATTTCTATCATCTTTTGAAGTATAATTATTCATTATTTTAATGAAACGAGAATTTGATAAATTAATCGCTAATTTATCTAAACAGTTTTTGTGTTGTCTAGACATTTTGCTTTCATCTATTTGGTATCCAGTTGAATCAAATATTTTTTTAATTAATCTTGGAATAGCTTTCGGTGGAGAATAACTTGTTAATAGTCCAGACTCTTGGCTTGGAATAAAGTCTTCATTTACTGAACGAATGTGTTCTAATACAGCTCTTTGTTCAGCTCCAAGTTTTTTAACCTCTTTATCCGAAAATAATAATTCCGCAATCGCAAATGAACTCATGCCTTGTTCTGCGGATTGCATTATAAAATGTTTATTAGCTTCGCTAAATTCTATAGAGTCAACCCTTACATGCTTTGTTGTTTTATAATCTAATTTATTTTTTACTAAAAAGGCTTTGACCAATTTACCCTGCAAAGATCTACCATCCAATGTCTCATCATCGAAGCATTGCCGCGTTAAAAGATTAAGATCTTTATTAATTTTATAATTATTTAAGACGAAATCTTCTTGATCTTTTGTTAAGGCTAAATTTTTAATCTGATCCATGACAAATATCTTTTGTTTTTAAAATCTCTACTGCTTTTTGTTTGAAGAGTTTTTTTAAATTTTTTATTTGCTTATATCCTATACTTCTATTCTTTTCATTGGTTTTATAACCCATGAAATTAGCAACATCTTCTTCTGTCTTTTCTTCAAAGAATAACATGATATAAGCGGTATATTGTTTTGTATTTAAAATCTTTTTCATTTCGTCGTTTAAAAAATCTACGCTTGAAAAAGAAAAATAAGTTGAATCAATAGTTTCTTCAGCTTCCTTTCTGTGATTCTCTAAAGTGAGTGGCATCTTTAAATCATAACCAGCTTTCTTTTGTTTACTCCATTTAGAATATAGATCACAAAAATCTCCTTGAACACCATTTGGAGATATTCTGCATTGATCTTCTCCACCATTATGTGGACAATTCAAACAGGGACGTATATAATTGGTATAATTATTTCTAATTATATTTTTTAATTGATTTGCGATTATTCTACCAATCCAAGGTTCTAACGGCTTGGATTGATCCCACATACTCCATTTTTTATATATATGTATTTTAATTATTTGAGTGACATCGTCATAATCCATCCAAGTAATGGCCGTTAATTGCCATTTTTTCCTTTGTCTAATAATGGCTTTATCAATAACGTCGCATTTATCTTCGAAGGAGTATTTAGATTGGTTCTGCATCACTTATTTCTTTTATAATATCTGAAAGTTTAAATGTTCTAACATCCGTGCTGCAATCTATATCTACAGCTAGTTTATTTATCCTTGGAACTTTAGTTGAATCGGAAAAATAACTTCCAACCATCTTTGCTCCACCTTCAACTGCTTGACCGTCTTCATCATCATCAAATTCCTCTTCGTCATCGGGATCTTGTCGCTGAGTCGCTGCATTTACAGATCTTCTAGAAGACATTCTTTTACTTAATTCAGTAGGATTAGTGACAAACGTAGAATTATATGCAGATCCACATTTACTGCAAAAATTTGGAGCAGCTAAATTATAAGTTGATTTATTTCCACATACTGGACAGAATATATTACCCATTAGTTTGTTTCCCCTTCTGAAGTTTCATAATTATATATCTTAAGATCATGCTGCGGTGAATATCTTCATTGCCAAATTGAAAACAGTGAATTCCATGAGGTGTTGACTCTTGATCATCGAAAAGATCAAACATTTGTTGAAATCCACTTGACTTAACATCAGCTTGCATGAAATCCCCACAAATAAACATTTTTGTTCCTTCACCTATACGAGTTATTAAAGTAACTAACTCTTTAAATGAAAAATTTTGCGCTTCGTCAGCGATAATTAATTTATTTTCCCAACTAGCTCCTCTTAAGTAGTTTATTGGCTTTGCAGTGAGATGCTGGCTTTGCTTTAACCAGACTGCGTGTTCTGGAGAAACCATTTCATCGATCTTTTCCCAAAGAGGTGTTACAAAAGGCTCAAATTTATGACCAGCTTCACCTGGAAGACTGCCAAGGCCTTTTTCCGCACTTTCTGCAATACTTCTTACATAAATAATTTCTTTTTCTTGATCTTTTGCCAAAAGATTAATTGAAGCATATACAGAAAGATAAGTTTTAGAGGTTCCTGCGGGACCAGCTAAAAATATAATTTTGGAATCATCACTTAATGCCAGTTCTAAAAATTCTTTTTGTCTGTCTGAGAATTTAAACTTTCTTTGCTTAAAATTGATTTTTTCTAAAGGCTTTGGCTTAATGCTGAAGTCTTCATTGGTTCTGGGAGATGTCTTTTTGGGCATTACTTATAATAAATTATTAAAGGATTATTTCTTTAATAACTACTTTGCCATTAACAATACCGTTTTGAGGTATAGATAAATCTTGAGAAATGATTCTGCCATTAATATCAAATTTTAACATATAAGCTTCTTCTCTTGGAGTGTCTGTATTGTCAAGAGGTTGAAAATAAATATTTGTAGCTCCAGGGCTTGATCCGCTTAAATTAATTGCATTGCCAATGTTCTCGCCTTCTACTGTTGTTGTTCTTTCCACTGAAGTTAAAACAACAGAACTTGGTATTTTACTACCTAAATTATAAATAGGAGTTCTTTGGCAATCTACATTTACTTGTATGCTTGTTTTTGTTACTGGTAAGTTACTTTGCAAACTTGGCATTGTAGTAGTCAATCCATGCAATCCTTTGTAGTATGGTTTTGTCGCATCTTTTGCTATTTGTGTTGCACTAGCTGCTGCAACAAATGGATAATTAACTACATTATCTATATCGTAAGCTGTAAAGTTTGCCGTAATAGAAATTGGTTGAAATGCATTAATTTTCATTGAATAATTTTGCAAGTAAGAGCGATAAAAGAAATAATTACCTATTTGAATAGAGTGGCCAGTAGTAAATTGCCCAGTTGTAGCAAAAAAAGCTAATTGATTATCTCTTTGGATATTTAAATCATTTTGTCCATAAGTCTCTATCAATGGAAAAAATGTAATTGATATTTTAGCTTCTAATGGCCCTGCAACAGAAAAATCATTTCGAGATTGTACTTTACCAAGATATCTATTTGGTGATAGATTGGGATTTAGATTAATAGTTGCAGTACTAACAGCAAACAAATGCTGAGATGTAGCCGTCAATACACCTCTATCTTCGTTAACGAAGTTTGCGAATACAGGTACGTCCTTATACGATATAAAATTTCCCATTTGATTTTCCTTTAATGAAGTTTACACTAGTTATGATAAGTAAGAGTGTTCGTGTTAAGATTAATAAGTGTATAGAGATAGCCAAGTGTTTAAAAAAACATAAAGAATCGGGCAATTCTTTTCATGTTACTTTTATTTATGATAAGAGCAAGTTGTTGTCTGTTGGATTTAATAATTATAGAAAATTACATCGATCTCACAAGTTTGGCTTGTATAAAGGAACAAAAGATAATCCCGAAAAATATATTGCTTCAATTCATTCTGAGATAGACGCTCTAATTAAGTTGGGGCGCAACGATTGTTCTCGATTAACTTTTATAAACATAAGAATAGATAATAACAACAATCCCAACATAGCAAAACCCTGCAGCAACTGTCTAAGAGTGCTGCAGGGCGTTGGATTTAAAAATATTTATTATACTACTATGCTGGATTATAGTTGTCTAACTCATCGAGAGTAATTTTAGTTACATATACTGGCATCTTCTCGCCAACATAAGCATCTGCGATATTATAATCAAAATATTCTTGTGCTTCTTCATCTGTCATGCCTTGGTCTTTTAAATTGTTTATAATTGTGTCTATATCATAGACCAATCTATCCATTTCTCCGAAACATGTGCCTACTCCAATGTAGGCGTTATCGTGTCCATCAACTTTTATCAGTTCATATCTTTCTGTTTCTAATTCTAGCGGTGCATTTAAAACTAAAACATAATCAGTACTCATTTCATACATAAACTCATCATCTGATTCGCCGCGAATACCATTGACCGTGGTGAAGTAATTAACTCGACCAAGACCATGAACGAATTGTTTAGCTTGAGCAGATGCGGTCAACATCATATGCCTGGAGCCTAACATATTATCTGGTTCTTTTTGTTTCCAAGATGGATAGTCGTATGCATCCAAGTATTCCCGCATCGTTTGGTAGACTTTGAGTTCTTTTGTTTCCATATGTTATTGTAAAAACAGGGTTCGGATTTTTTTTTGAAATTTTTTGGGATGTTGCGAAGTTGTGTTTGGCGGTTTTACGAAATGGGGGGGGGTGGGTAGTTGGGAATGGGGAAATTTGGAGATGGGAGACTGAAAAACATGCCCCCCCTGGCGCGGGCATCGCCTGGACCAGGGCTGTTTTCCGAAAACCAGGGGCGGTGCTGGCGGTGCGCTGGCGGTGCTGGCGGTGCGCTGGCGGTGCGCTGGCGGTGCGCTGGCGGTGCTGG
>Ga0114962_10002604_pt1 | contig 14912 bp, 13 predicted proteins | sample C_130820_MF_Meta_FD_87017 | JGI IMG/M metagenome (GOLD analysis project Ga0114962, IMG submission 87017) | Freshwater microbial communities from Lake Croche, Canada to study carbon cycling - C_130820_MF_MetaG | ecosystem: Environmental > Aquatic > Freshwater > Lake | place: Lake Croche, Canada...
ATAGAAGCTTAAGATTAGATGCAGACACTTTGCCTTTGTTAGTAACTAATTCGTAACTAACACGTTGGCCTTCATTTAAATTTGCAATACCTGCAGCTTCTAACGCACTAATGTGAACAAACACATCGCTACTACCTGATTCTGGTTGAACAAAACCATAACCTTTAGTTGGGTTAAACCATTTTACAATACCTGTTTCCATAAAAAGACTCCTTAAAACATTAATATAAATCTTATGATTTTCATAAGACCAAAAAATTTCATTCGGCTAACCGAAAGGTATTATAACGCTGAAGGAATTTTTTTAGCCTTTAAACCGAAAAAATAACTGATACCTCTTTCAAAGCAATTGCGAAAAATACTTAAATTTTCACAGAAGAATATATCTTATAAACTACTATAAAGCAAGTAGTAATTAAATTTATATTATGAAAAGACTTGTTAAAACTAATTTTTAATAATTTTAAATCTAAAAAAATATGGCTGCAAAGCTTTATAAGCTGCCTTCTTGTAGTAACGAGTCAAGGTAACATAATCAAACGGCAAAAGCCAGTCACTTTGCGCGTTTGCTTGCCAACGATAATTAGGCTGATTTAGTAAGTGAGAAAGAATCCATTCTGCATACTCTTGATGATCTGTTGCAATATTCAGAGTAGCTTCTGAAGTTACTTTGCGGTACAGAAATTCTAAAAATTCATTATTAATTAATCGTCTTTTATGCTGTTTTTGTTTGGGCCATGGATCGGGAAATAAAATATAAACCATATTAAAAATGTTATCAGGTAATTGATTAAGTAATAACTTAACATCATCTGTCCATAATTTAATATTATCAATACTATGCTCATTTATCATCTTTAAAGTATTAGCTATACCATTGAGATAAGGCTCACACCCTATACATAAAATATCTGGATTATTAGTTGCAAATTCTATGATAAAATCACCATTACCAGACCCAATTTCCAGGTATAAGTTGCGACTTGAATTGATTAGTTCTTGAAAATTAACAGAGTGTTGTGGTAATACATCCTTAAGTATACGCTTACTTGATTGACTAAGCCTCTTCCCTACTCTTCTACCAAAAGAATTAATTAATTTTTGCTCTGACAATTAAAGCCCCAAATTACGCTTTAATGCCTTACGTGCAAATTCAAGACCTAGGGTACCAATGGAATGACCAAGCATTGGCTCAATAATAGTTTCTACAGGAATATGTGCATATTCTAAGGCTGCTAATGATACTTGCATTGCATTTAGAGGAATAACATCATCTAATGCACCATGAATTAAAGAAATAGGTGGTTTAGATTTTAGCTCTGTTTGCAATAATTGAGGAGCAACTAACATGCCAGAAAAACCAATAACTGCTCCTATCTTTTTAGTTCTTCTTAAAGCAGTATGCAATGACAACATTGAACCCTGCGAAAAACCTATTAAAGCGAGCTTATCATCTGATAAACTGAATTCCTGCAATTGATAATCAATAAACTGATTAATATATGGAGCAGCATTTTGAAGGCCTTTTAACATAGATTGCTCAGAACGATCATTTAAACCAAACCATTGATAACCAAATGGTGCATTTTCAAATGGTAAAATGCCGTTTGGAGAAAAGAAATGTGTATCAGGAAAAGACTTACTTAATTCTGCTGCTAAGCTAATAAGATTCTCTCCGTCAGCGCCATAACCATGTAATAGCACCACAATCGAAGATGGGGTTTTTGTTTTAGATTTTATCTCTGGTCCAAAAATCATAAAATATTACACATTAAAATATGAAAGAATTATTTCTTTATAGATTAATACCAATTTTCCTAACTCTTTAATAGGTACATGTTCATCAATTTTATGCGCACTTTCATTGATCAATCCAAATTCTATAATATTGGCATAGTGATGAATAAATCTAGCATCAGAGGTACCACCAGTTGTACTTAGTACAGGTTCAGTCCCAGTAACTTTTTTTACCGCATCTATCACTAATTTTTGCAACTGCGGAACATTAGATAAAAACGATTCCGAAGAAGAAATAATCATTAGAATATAATTTTTAGCATGTTTTTTACATATTTCGTCAATTATACGCTCAAGAGAAGTAGAAGTATGTATATTATTAAATCTAATATTAAAGCTAGCTTTTGCTTCCCCGGGAATAACATTAGTTGATTTATTATTAACTTCGATATTAGTCACTTCTAAATTAGACTTAGGAAAATTTTTATTACCATCATCTAGGCTGAGTGATTTTAAGTCAGAAAGAATTTTTATTAAAATTGTAATTGGGTTTAGAGCAATTTCGTTATAAGCAACATGACCTTGTAAACCTTTTACTTCAAGGGAAAAATTAATAGAACCACGTCTACCGATTTTTGCCATCTCTCCAACAAAAGATGGATTAGTTGGCTCTCCAACTAAACAATCATCTATTTTAATTTCTTTTTCTTTAAGCCATTCCAATAATTTGGGAGTGCCATTGGTAGCATCTTCCTCTTCATTACCGCTAATAAGCATAGAAATTGTCCCATTTATTTTATTTAGATCAATCATTGAGAGTGCAATAATAAAAGCAGCAATTGCTCCTTTCATATCAACCACTCCGCGACCATAAAGAATACCATCTTTTACTTGAGGATCGAAAGGATTATGTGACCAGCCATCACCTGCTGGTACCACATCAAAATGTCCAGCAAAACAAAAATGACGTCCTCCTTCCCCTCTGATAGAAAATAAATTAAACGTATCCCCAAACGGCAAAACATGGTTTTGAAAGCCCATTTTTTCTAAAACAGAAGCTAAAAACAATGATGATTGTTCTCCAGCAGGAGAAACAGAAGGAATTCTAATTAAATCTGAGGCTAAACTTATAACATTTAACATAAAATTAAGTCCATGGTGCCAACTTTTCAATTGAACTTAGTAAAACAAATAATCAATATCTGATATCATAGGGTATAAATTTCTCTTTAACTACTTCTTCTTTAACAATTTTATCACCATCATTTAAACTTAATAAATCAGTAAGATTTGCATATTCTAATAAAGCCTCCCACGGCGTAACATCATCTTTATTAATAATATTTGAAGTAATATGATAAATAATATCATGCACGATTTCATGCCCTAATCTTTTAGCGAACATCGTTGTATTTTTTCCTTCATTAGCCTTAATAATTTTATGCTCAGCACGATAGCAAGCTTCTAATCTAGAAGTTAATGCACCCCCAAGAGTTAATACTTGTCCAGGAATAAATATAACACCCTGTTCTTCTAAATCTTTTACAACTTTTAGTCCTTTTTCCCCTAAGTGTATTGCTATGTTATGTGCAGCTAAAAATAATGTACCAGATGGAATTAGGTGATAATTAGAATTTTCTATCTCTCTGCCGACAGCAGTTGATAGGATAACTCCCCCACTCTCTTTTAAAGCCTCGTCTGTGTACATGCCTTCAATTGCATGTATAACCTTCCAACTACCAAGCATCACCTGATAACCACCGTCAGCTAATCCTATTAATTTGTCTTTCAAATTCACCATAAGAGATTTATCTGTCATAGTAGTTACGATAAATGATTTATCGTCTTTCTTTGTGTATTTTTTGATTCTCAGCTTAGCTAAATCTTCTTCCGAATTTATTTCAATTAAATCATTTAACTGGTATTGCAAATCACATAACCTAATTTTTTTAAAATTATGTTCTCTAAGATATTCCACTATATGCTCACCCAAAGCCCCAGCTGAACCAATAAAAGTTATATCAGTTTCTTCAGGAAGAAAATCAGATAAATTATTATCAATGCAAGATTTCCATCCAGCTAAAATACCAGTTACAGTATATGCCACTTTACCACTTGAACCACCAGCGTTTGCATTAATACATAGTACTTGAGGAGTAAATTTATTTAGTATATCAGCAATTTCAGCAAAACGACCAAAGTCAGGAGTCAAATTAATTTCACCTCTATTGATTTTAACTTGATCTAATATATTTCCATGCATATCAATTAAATTTGCAGAATCTACACCATTTAAAAAATTACCGATTTTTTTAAAAATAATATCTGCAATTTCATAAAACCTGGGATGTTTTGGATCTTTTAATATTTCTTCGACTTCCATTGTCTGAGGCAATATAATACACCTTCCGCCTCTGATTTTAAGACCCAAATAGCTTTTTGGTAAAATATAGCCTGCATCTATATCTGTTTGTAAAGCATTTTGTGCCTTTAAAGACTTCAGTAAAGTACGAGTTAAAGGATTAACTAGTGAATCTAAAGCGCCCTCTTCAATAGCTTTATTGATAACTGCATGCTTCATATGACTTTCCGCTAAAGCCAAGAAATTTACAGATTTAATTGCCCTATCTCTTCCTTCTTCTTTATTTTCTAAATATTTAGCTAACCTACTTCCTCCATAAGCAAAATTACTTTTTAGCGCAAATGTAATTTGTTTAGGATCAACATCCTTTAAATCTTCGCTTGAAGAAACAAGCGTATTTTTAGGATCAGAAAATTCTGAATTTTTATAACAAGCAATATAGACTTCAGCAATTTGTGGAACTAAAATTTGATACGTAAACAACTTCTCAGAAAAATATTTTAAAAAAGAATTCATAATTTCTATTCCTCTTATCTTAAATCAAATTCTTAAACTAAAACTAGTTAGAATAATCTTAATTAGAATATATAATCTTATAACTCAACAAAAAATTATAAATAATTATGACGTTGACGATAAAACTGAAGAGATTTCAGATAATACAATACTTTTTTGATATGGTTTTTTGATATATCCATCGATACCAATACTTTGCGCTTTACTTATATCTTTTTCATCAGCAACCCCACTTTGCAATATAACTTTTAAGTGAGCTAAGTACGAGCTTTTTCTAATATATTCTAAAACATCTAAACCATGTATATCAGGCATCATAAGATCAAGTAAGACAAGGTCTATAGACTGCCCATGTTCTGTCAGATACTGCAATCCTGCTGCACCACCAGAAGCCTTTACTAGGGTATATGGAGTTTTATATAAAAACAACTCCATATTTAACAAGCTACTATTTTCATCATCAATTATAAGTATATTTGCTGGTCTAGTAATAATTTTCTTATCTTGGTTTTTATGATTATTAGAAGCACTAAATTTATTATGTTGATCAATTGGAATAACAAAATTAAAATTTGCACCACCTGAAGCATTATTTTCAGCCCATATTTTACCATAATGACCTATAATAATCTCTCGACAGATGGCAAGACCAAGGCCTGTACCACCTGCTTTTGTTTTAGTATTTGTACTTTGCGTAAATGGATCAAATATTAGTTTGATCTCATCTTCAGGGATATTAACACCTTCATTAGAAATAGAAAATTGTATTGCCTTAATTATGTCTCCTTTATCATTAGTATTATTAATTATATTACTGCTAATACTAATAACACTATTATCTCGGCTAAACTTAATAGCATTAACAAAGAGATTACGTAACACTTGATTAATTCTTTCATAATCAATATAAGCAAAAATTAAACCATTATTTTTAAATTCAAATTTAATCTTTCTTTTATTTACATAGAGAATTTTACATTCTTCGATCATATCTTCTACAAGTAAGTTAAAATCTGTTTTTTGGAAAGTTAATAACATTTTTCCTGCAGCAAATTTTGATAAATCTAATAAATTCCCAATCAGAGACAATAATCTTTTACTATTGTTTGCCAAATGTATTGAAATCTCAAATCTTTTATCTTCTGTAAGCACTTTCCAATGTTCAACAAGACTTTGCGAAAGCCCTGTCAACCCTTGAATCGGAGTTCGTATTTCATGGCTCATATTATTTAAAAATTCTGTTTTAGTTGCAAGAGCACGTTGTAAATCTTTAGTACGCATGGCTACTTTTTGCTCAAGATCAGCATTACTTAATTTAATTTTATTGTTTGCTTCAAAAAGTTGTTTTCGAACCAAATTTTCTCTTTGAAAAGCAGCTTTTACCATTTCTAAAGCTTCTACAAGGTATGCAGCTTCACTACTGTTAACAGTAGGCATTTTAATATTCAAATTACCGCGTGAGAGCAAACGCGCGCTCTCTGAAAGCAATATCAATGGATTAACTATTTTTATGCGGAAAAAATATAAAAGAATTAAGAAAGAGATACCCGTAATTAAAGTTCTAACCATTTGAGGTAAAACTAAATTCTTAAATTCTTCCTGAATGAATTTTTTGCTTTGCCCTATTAAAATAATATATTTATATGGATGCATAACTTTATAATATTTATAGACAATATTATTACTTGTTATTTCTGCATCTAGCTTACCTTGCTTATTACTTTTTATAAAATTACTATCTTTTAATAATTTAGTAAAATTACTTAAAGAATGTATAGCATGCGTTGAGCTTGTAATTAACTGTAGATCTTCTGTTAAAAGAATAAATTCACTGCTATCTGATCGCAAAGAACGTTCAATTTTTTGCCTAAGCTTTGCTATACTAAATCCAATTGATATAATACCAATAAATTTATTATTTTTATCTGTAATACCATAACCACCAGGAATAATATATTCACCACTAACAATACCTAAATCAGGATCATTAAGGTGCAGAGCCCAAGGTTTAGTACGCGCTGTTATTACCCACGGCCTTCTTTGACTATCAACTTTGACTGGAGAAATAACGCCTGCTGTAGAGGAAATAGCACAATTATCAGAGTTAACAAACTCAAACATAGTCCAGGGGAAAAGATCATCTTTGATTTTATTTACGTCAACTCTATTCTGCAATATTAGTGCAGTAGACTCAGCATCGTATTTGCCAGACTCTATTATCTTGTTCCCAATAAATTTTATAAAGTTTGAAGTGTAGACAAAAGAATCTTCCAGTACTTCCTGTATTCTCTCCGCTTCTAAAGCATATTGACGATTTGTTTCCGCTTCTAAGTTCCTATAAGAAAACCACAATAGCCATAATAAAGAACAAAGTATAATAATAGAAACAATAGAAGCAAAATAAAAATATTCTCTGGATAATGAAAGGTTTTTATATTTATTATTCATTAATCACTCAGCTTTTTTAAAGAAAAAATACAAAATTTAGCTAAAGTGATAGTAACAAACATTTATTTGATTGTCTTTACCAAAATTAATTGATTATAGTTAGTTATGTAAAATAAAGAAAGTTTAATTTATACCTAAAGAATTACTCGTTTTTATCATTATTTAAAAACACTACTTCTCCCTGGCTCAAGCACTTTGAAGTCTAAATGCGGAAAATTCTTAAGCGAATCCTTCAAGCATCTAATTGGCTCTTCATATCGATCATCTGCTAATAGAAATGTTCCAAAATGAATAGCAACAGCGTGTTCCGCATTTAAATCTATCATTGCTTGTACAGCTTCAGAAGGATTTATGTGCGCGTATTCCATAAACCATTCTGGCTTAAAAGCGCCAATTGGTAAAAATGCTATTTTAAATTTTTTAAACTTTTTTTGCGCTTCTTTAAAATGATTTCCATTACCGTAACCAGTATCACCAACAAAATAAAGATTGTCAGTAGGAGTTTCAATAATAAAAGCACCCCACAAAGCAAGATCACAGTCGATTATCCATCTACTTGACCAGTGTTGAGCAGGATATGTCCATATTTTAATTTTATTAAAACATGCATTTTCAAACCAATCTAATGTCTGAACTTTTATATTTGGTACCATTTTTTTTAGAATAGTATCATTTCCTAGAGGAGTTATAAAAAGCGGATTATGATCTTTATAAAGTCTTACTATAGTATCTTAATCCATATGGTCATAATGATTATGGCTTATGAGTACAATATCAATTTTAGGTAAATCTTTGAATTCTACTCCTGGCATAACAGAGCGTTTAGCTCCTAGTAAAGAAAATGGACCTGTTACTTCCGACCATATTGGATCTGTTAGAATACTAACTCCATGAGTTTGGATTAATAAAGTGGAATGTCCAATTGCGCTTACTCTAACACTATTATCATCAACTATTTTAGGCGGATAATCATATTGCTGCGGTAATTGTAATTTTGGCCAAACAGGCTTATGCCTTGTTAATTGCCATTTTAATATACTAAAAAAACTTTTATCACCTTTAATAGAATTATAAAAACGCTTACCATCGAAATGATCAGAAACAGGACCTTTATAGTATACAGTTGGAAATAGCTTATAAAAAGTTAAAAATAATACCAGGCATATTAATAAATATTTAATTACTTGCATTTAGATACCATATGGTGAGGTTAAGTATGTTTGCATATATACTCCAGACTAAGTAAGGAATTAAAAGCCAGCCAGCAAATTTAGATATTTTAAAGAAGTAATAAATAGTAACTGTTAAACTTATTAGGATTAAATTAAGATCAAGCCATGCATAACCAATTTCGTGTAAACCAAAAAATATATATGACCACGCGCCATTTAGTAAAAGTTGAGTAATAAATGCAATATTTTGTTTTGTGAATAATTTAGCTGACTTACGGATTTTATTAACATGGCCCCATGAGATCCCCATCATAATATATAAAATACTCCATACTGGTGCAAAAATCCAATTAGGTGGAGTAAAACTTGGTTTAATTATTGATGGATACCATTCTATAACTGAGTTTTTTGTTACAGAAGCTGATAAAAACTCTATAATTAAGCATAAGATTACACAAATTAGATAAGATCTATATACAGATATTATTTTAAACATAAAGTGAATTTTATTTGTTTATAACATATTATTAACATGAATAAATAAAACAAACAATCTGCATCAAAGCATTTTACCAAACATTCTTAAGTATCCCTAAAACTAGCATTCCATAAAAACTGCCTATTTTTAAGCTCTTACTTCTTGGTGCAAAAATACAAGTTAAGGTTAGTGCGATGATTCCAGGATATGAAACCTCAAGCAAAGGAGATAAGAGTCTAGCAATACCCTTAAAGTCTAATAAAGAAATTATAAAGGAAGTTAAAGTCGTTAATAGCAATACTATATTAAATTTATTATTAGCAATTTTTATACTTGTGTATAAATATCTTGCATAAACGTTATTTAATGCTACAGCAGTGGTTAAGCATGAAAACATCATAATAACACTAATTAAAAATGTTGCTTTCTCACCTAGAATATGCATTGCAATACTTGGTAAAAATAGCTCTGGCGAAGTGTTAGCTGTAATGGCGTAATAATAAGAACCTAATAACACTAAACCCATATAAATTATTGCTAGTAAGCTAATACCAATAAAACTTGGCTTAATTGCTGCTTTGATAATAACATTTAATTTAGTACCTGCAGGTAATTTTTCTTGAATTTGATTAAAAATTAATGATGAGAAAAAAAATGCAGCAAATAAATCCATAGTTTGATAGCCGATTGTAAAACCGTTAACAAATACTTTAGTTTCAGTACTATTGATTTGAGTTAAAGGGGGAGCGTTTATAATACCAAGAAGAATTAATATTGCTAGAGAGATAAGCTTAATTGGTGCCAACCATTTACCAATAATCGCAACCATAAAGTGGTCTTTAAGGCAGAGAAAAAAGCAAGACGTACAAAATATTAAGCTAAAAGTCAGTAATGATAAATTTGGAAAAATATAAATAATACCTCCATAAGCAACATTTATGCAACGCGGCACTACGCCAAATGATCCTAATAATGATAGAGTAAAAAAAGGTAAAAATATTTTGGCGTATTTACCAGCTTCCCCAAAGAAAAGCTTATAGCTACCATTATATAGCTTAATAACATACAATCCTAAAAATGGTAAAATTATTCCGGTTACACATAATCCTAAAAACCCAGCAAACCAGTATTGACCAGATAATTGACCAACTTGGATAGGGAATACTAAATTCCCTGATCCAAAAAACATTGCAAAAATAGCAAAGCCATAAGTTAAAGTATATTTATGTTGTTGCATGCAATTAACTCTAAATTAATTGGTTAAAATAAAATATATTGCTCTGGGGAAAATTTTCTGTGACCTAGCCGGTCACAACAAATGTTTGCATGACAATTGCAGTAATTAATGCAAAACAAAGAAGTACCTCTGTTAAACCCAGAGATATTATATAACCAAAATTTATGGCAATTGCTTTTTTTATCATTATTTTACTATATAATTAGCAAAGCAAAATTGCAACAAAATTTTTTATTTTAATTCAGCATTTCATCGGAATTTGTGCCGTTTGTGATGTTATTAGTTTATAGTTATGTTGGTTCAAAAATATTATTTCTAAACCAACATAAAAATCATTATTTAGAGAATTGTTGTAGCCATTTTTTGGCAGCTACGCTCACTTGATTATCAGTTATGGCAATATCAATCAAACTTTGCTTTAAGTCTTGTGAGTTACCGTACATTTCTTCCATTAATTCATTCCATTCTTTAGAAAATTTAGATGGAACATTTGGATCAACTTGATCTAAGATCCTAAAAAGACGGCATCTATAATAAGTATCTATAGCTTTATCAAGCCAGGCTACGCTTTTAAGATTTAAAGAATGTTCTTTATCCATTTTATCCTTTTTAAACCCCTTATTCCAAATAGAATGTTTAAGATTAGCATGTTCTTTGCAATACAAACCATTAATTAAATCCATAACTTGTTTTGCAATATTCTTGCCAAACTCGCTTTTTGGATCTTGGTCAAGATTGGTATTGATTTTATTAACCAAGTTTGTCCATGAATTTTCAAAAGATTTCTTTTCGTCTTCAGTAAATCTGGTTTTTAAACCAGCTTCAAAGTTTGCGTATTGTTTTAGTTCTACTGGGGTTAACACTTTTCCAGCCCAGGTTTTTTCCAACTGTTGTGTCATACGATATACCTCAATTAAATTAATAATAGTTTTCCAAGAAATGGACTTATCATAACTATATTCAGCAACAATGCTTTTCAATGTTTGGCTAGCCTCAAGCAAGGTTTTAGCTTTTTTTTCTAAAAACTGAACTTATATTGAAAAATGATCGGACATATTAACATCGCCAGCTAGAAATGCTTTTATTTGTAAAAGTTTAAAACCAAAAAATTTTAAAGCAATGACCCGTTGTAGTTTCAATAAATCCTTTTCGGAGTACAAACGATATCCATTAGTAAGCCTTATAGATGGTTTAAGCAAAATCAATCCGATCGTAATGATGCATTGTTTGCACTGATACACCGGTTAATTTACTTAAATCTTTTACATACCATTTAGTCATCATCATACTCCTAATTTTTGAATGTACAATATATGGTAACTATAGGGTCAAGAGATTTTTTTGTGTATGGTAAATTTTTTCTTAGTTGAACTAAATTCAAATATCTTTCTATAAATAAATACTAAAATTAATAATTAAATATCTCCCAAATCTTTTTAGTTTATGTACTTAAAGAATTAAGGTTAAGTGAGTGTTGTGTTTTAATTATTTTAAGTATTTCTCTGCTACCTTGAGATCATCAAATTCAAAAGTTTTAGATCCAACAATTTGGTAATTTTCATGACCTTTACCAGCGATTAATATTGCATCATTGGAAGAAGAAATTGATTCAATTGCGTATTTTATCGCTTGTTCCCTGTCGCCAATCTCAATCGCAGTATCACACGCTTCTAATATCGCTTTTCTTATCAATTTTGGATCTTCACTACGCGGATTGTCATCAGTAACTACAACAACATCACTGTATTTTTTTGCAATTTCACCCATAATTGGCCTTTTACCTTGATCACGATCACCTCCGCATCCAAACACTAAAATCATTTTGCCTGAGAAGCTTTTGCGTAGTACTTGTAATGCTTTTTCTAAAGCTTCAGGTTTATGCGCATAGTCTATAAAAACATTAGCATTACCAATTTTTTGCATCCTGCCTGGTGCTGAATAAAGATTACTTACTACCGGCAAAATTTTCTTTAATTGAAAGCCACAACTAATTACTAGACTCATAGCACATAAAATATTATATGCTTGAAAGTCGCCTACTATATATTTAAATTTGATTTTATGACTAGTACCATATGCTTTAATCTCAACTAATAGAAAATCTTGATTTTGCTCTACTGAAATCAATTTTAAATCGTCACTATTTTTGCCAAATGAAATGATTTTTTGTTCACGCTGTTTGCAAAGTTTAACAATATTTGGATATTCTTCCATATCTGCATTTAAAACTGCAGTGCTATTTTTAGAAAGTATGTTACTAAATAACCTCATCTTTGCAGCAAAATATTTTTCCATAGTACTATGATAATCTAAATGTTCGCGCGAGAAATTAGTGATTGCCGCTGCCTTTAGTTTTACATTATCAAGTCGATGTTGATCTAACCCGTGACTGGAAGCCTCTATTGCAACATAATTTATATTTTTTTGTGATAATTTTTGTAGTATTTGATGTAGAATTTCAGTACCTGGAGTGGTTAGAGTGCTCTGTTCAGCAAAGCCATCAGCAAGTATTCCTAAAGTTCCAATAGATGCGGATTTTTCTCCTAGTAATTCGATAATTTGCTTAAAATAATACGCTACAGAAGTTTTGCCATTAGTTCCAGTAATTCCAACGATATATTCAGGTTGAGGGGAATAGATTTTTGAAGCAAGTTCACTTAAAGCAATTCTTGGTTCATCAACTTGAATAAAATTAACACCAGCGTGAGAAGTTAATATTTTTGAGCAAATAATAATTTTGCAGCCTTTAGCAATCGCATCTTCTATATACTTATGACCATCATCTTTTAGCCCGGAAATAGCAACAAAAATACTATTAGCGGTAACTTTTCGTGAATCAGATGTTATATGATTTATATTGATCATTATAAAGAATCATTTTTAGTACTATGTTCTAGATATAATTGATTATCTATCTCATCTTTATTAGCATACGGCATTATACCGTATAAATTTGCCAGCCGCATTATGATTCTTGAAGTAGTTGGAGCTGATGTCCATCCTCCAGTCGCAAAACCAAAAGTTTCCTTAGTTCCCTTAGGCTCATCAATCATAACTAAAATTGTATATTTAGGTTCATTAATCGGAAATGCAGATAAAAAGGAAGATAAGCGTAATTTATCATGATATTTGCCATTAACTATTTTGTTTGCGGTTGCAGTTTTTCCGCCTGGAAATAGCCCTTTTACATCAGCTTTTTTACCGCTACCCTCTGTTACTACTAATCTCAATAATTTTCTCATTTTTTCAGATGTTGACTCTTTTAATACTTGTCTCGAACTAATTTGTTCAAGATTTTGTTGTTTTATAATAGTGGTAGAATGTAACATACCTCCATTAACTATAGAGCTCATCACACCTACTACATGCATAGGTGAAACAGAAATACCATGACCATAAGAAATAGTAATGGTATTAAGATCTGTCCAATTTGCAATCTTAGGAAAAATAGGTTTTGCTTTTTCTGGTAACTCAATGCTTAAAGGAGATAATAGTCCAAAAGAGTTTAGAAATTTATATTGATTCTCTTTACCAAGCTCTAAAGCTACTTGTGCAGTGCCAATATTTGAAGAATACATTAAAATTTCAGGGACTGATAACCAACCACCTTTTCCACGATAATCATTAATATTAAACTTTGCATATTTAATAGAACTGCTAACATCGTAAACATCACTTACGCTAGTACTTTTATTTTCTAACGCCATCGCCATAGTAAAAGCTTTAAACATAGATCCCATTTCATATGTACCAAGAGTACATTTATTAAACAATTGCTCATCTGTAGCTATACCAGGGTTATGCGGATTAAAATCTGGCAAACTCACCATCGCTAGTATTTCACCGGTTTTAGTATCTTGTACTATGCCAACTGCTCCTTTTGCATTAAATTCTTTGATTGTTTTTAAAAGTTCGTCTCTAACGATATTTTGTACTCCAACATCTAGAGATAATTGTAATGGTTTAGGGTGATTATCAACATAATATTTCAGATAACTGTCATACTGTTTTTCAACCCCGGCCAACCCATTACCGTCGAGCCCTACATATCCCAAAACATGCGCAAATAACTCGCCATTGGGATATGCCCTTTTTTCACTAGTTTCAAAGTATAATCCTGGTATACCAAGATCATTTACTAATTGATGTTCTTTAGGAGTAATATTACGTTTAATCCAAACAAAAGATTTCTTAGAGCTTAATTTTTTTTCCAATTCTTCTAAATTAAGATCTTGCATAACAGATTTTATTTTTTGAGCAGCATCTTTAGAGTTTAAAATTACTTTAGGATTTGCATAAATTGATGAAGTGATAAGATTAACAGCAAGCAAATTGCCATGTCTATCAATGATTTCTGCCCGCTTTGAGTTAGCATGTATTTCAACTGGAGCTTTTTTAATATGTTCTATACTACTAAGTATAGTTAGATCAAAGACTCTCAAAGCTATGATTCCATAACATAATGCAAAGGATATAATTAATACTAATATTCGATTTATATCAATTTCAGTATTACTAAATGACCTATCTTTACTGATATTTATAGAAATATTTTTGAGCAATTTTTTTATAGGCTCATATAAAAAATAAAATTTCTTCAAATAATAATATGGCATTTTAAATTATCTAGCCTCAGTTTTTCGCTCTGCATTTTCTTGATTTATTTTTATATGCTTGCTTTTATTTCTAATCAAAATTTTATCACGAGATTTATAGCGCCAGTTAGCTTTACGCTGAAAGACGGCTTCTATTGGTTTATTTTCGCTTGTAGCTAGATGCAAATCGCTTGCAGATTTTTGTCCTAACACTACAATTCTTGAAGTTTTTGCTTCGTTTAAAGCTAAATATTTTGTGGCAAGATACTTTAATCTATCTGCTTGATTTAAGTATGCCCATTCGGCTTTAAGCACCTTAATTTGATTACGCTCTTCTGATTTAACTTTATTAAGATTAGATACTTCA
>Ga0114962_10002606_pt1 | contig 14905 bp, 15 predicted proteins | sample C_130820_MF_Meta_FD_87017 | JGI IMG/M metagenome (GOLD analysis project Ga0114962, IMG submission 87017) | Freshwater microbial communities from Lake Croche, Canada to study carbon cycling - C_130820_MF_MetaG | ecosystem: Environmental > Aquatic > Freshwater > Lake | place: Lake Croche, Canada...
AGACTCCGATGGAGAATTTACCGCAGACGACCTCGTGTATATGCCACGAATTCGCCGACCATTTACCCCGTACGGATTGTCTGCTGTTGAACGCTCTTTGCCACTTATAGATTTGTATTTAAAGCGTTTGCAATGGTTACGCACCGAATTTACCGATGGTGTGACACCAGATGTATTGATTAAAACTGACGCGACATACGGCAACAACCCAGAAATTTTGCGTGGCTACGAGCAAGTGTTCAACGACTCATTAAGCGGGAATCTAGAACAACGCCGCCGCGCTCGTTTGTTGCCACAAGGAATGGACCCAGTGTTCTCTCCAGGTTGGGATACAAAATACAAATCCGATTTTGATGAATGGCTATTAAAAGCAATTTGCGGGCATTTCGGAGTTTTGCCTTCACAAATTGGATTTACACCAAAAACTGGTCTTGGCGGATCAGGTCACCAAGCGGGAGAACAAGCCTCATACGAAGACGGCGGATTGCGTCCATTGATTGTTTGGTTTACAGATGTTTTAAATCAATTGTCATACCGTTTCCTAAACATGCCAAAAGATTTAACTTTTGTTTTGTCTGACGGTTCAGAAGAGGACGCGACAGCACAAGCACAGCGTTTGCAAATTGAACTACAAAGCGGAATGAAAACATTTAACGAAGCACGAAGCGAACTTGGTTTGCCGTTGTATTCATTCCCAGAAGCGGATATGCCAGTTGTTTCATCTGGCGCAATGCTCACGCCATTGTCACAAGGAACAACCGTCAATGAAGATGGCGAAGCACAAAACACGCAAGAAGAAACCATTGAACCTTCTGACAAACCAGAAGAAACAAACGCAGACAAAGAACTTGCCGCGTTTATTCGTTGGACAAAATCGGCTCGTAAACGCGAATTTGTTTTTAACGCCGTTGAACCTGAACTTGCCAAACAATTAAACACATTGGCACAAACTTCACCAGACACAGCCAGAGAATTTGCAATTAAAAAAAAGGCGGGTGGTAACCCAAAAGTGCGAAGGGGACGCGAACCGTTCCCACGCACACATCCAGCAAGAGTAAAATCGGATCGTCTGGCAAAGATTTATCAAAAACGGTTTCTGGATTTAAGTGGCGGCGTTAATTCCCAAGGAATAGCCGAAGCATGGGCAAAAACTAATCACCCAGATCCAAAACATTGGTTACACGCGCAAGGCGTTAAACCGTTTGGTCATAGCGCGACACGCTGGCTAATTGATTTGTACCACGAAGCAGGCTGGATGGGTACTGCCTCTGCACAAACATTGCTAAAGAAAAAAGGTTGGAAAACTAAAGCCGCAGGTGATTTAGGAACGGATTGGGGTAATTGGACTCCTGGAAACTCCGAAGTTGCCGCCAAATTGTTGGGCGAACAAGGAACTGGCGCAGGATTAAAAGAACTAATCCGAAACGCAGAAGTCACCATTGACAGCATTGCCAATACGCGCATGAACCAACTTGGCACAATTTTGGGAACCTCAGCGAACGAAGGTTGGTCGGTAACAGAAACCGCCAACGCAATTGAAAACTTGTTACGCAATCCTGAACGAGCAGAAATGATTGCCGCAACCGAAATGAGCCGAGCAAATAACGCGGCGGCACTTGATGAATACAAAGACGCTGGAATGACTCATGTGGATTGGCAAACCGCAGGCGTAGATGGAAGCGAAGGCGGCGTGGAAGTTTGCGAAGATTGTTTTGAAAACGAGGCACAAAACCCGTGGCTTATTGATGAAGTTCCAGATTGCCCAGAACACCCAAATTGTGGTTGCCAAATTGTGCCTGTGGAGTATGTGCTTGAAGAAGATCCGCTTGCCAATGTTTCACCAGAGGACACGCCAGAGGTTGCGGATACGGCAAATGAATTCAATTTAATGAACGAAACTGAAACCGAAATTGAACCAACCATTTCAACGGCTTTCCCAGAGGACATGTTTGAAGGAGTAGAACTTCCAACGGTTGAGCCACAATATGCGGTGGAAACCGAAGCGGTTAAACAACCAGTTGAACGAGATCAGCAATTAAGGGAATTAAACCCAACAACCAGTCCGACCATGACTGAATTAATGCATAATCTTTACGAAGAACAAAAATTTATTAAAACAGAAGGACGGGGTTCTGTGATTAAAGTAACCGAACAAAGAGCAATTTCTAATTACACAAAAAGTGGCTATAAAGAAATGAACGGTTTACTTCGTGGTCGTTCCCCATACACCAATTTCCCCGAAGTAACAAAAATAAAAATTCAAACAAACATAGACCGAATTAACGGTTTAATTGGCAAAGCACCTGGACTTCCGCAGGATATTTTGTCGTTCCGAGGATTTAAAGGCGAAGAATTAATGGCACAAATTAAAACGCTTCAAGTTGGCGATGTTTGGGTGGAAAAAGGTTTTGTGTCTACTTCCGTTAAAGAATATGTTGCAAAAAGTTTTGCTGGTGGAGAAGGCGCAATTTTTGAAATTGCCAACCCAGCAGGAACGCAAGGTGTTTGGGTTAATTCGGTAATTACAAACAGCCGATATATGAATGAAGCGGAATGGTTGCTTAAATCAGGCGCTAAATTTGAGGTCTTGGAAATTAAACCCGCAACAGCAACAACACAACTAAGAATTAGGGTCAAGGTGATTTCATGATTAATTACGACAAATTTGGCGTAGACGAAGTAAACGACATAATTATTTTGCGTAAAGCCAACAATCACATTCCACACGATCCAAAAGATCAAGACTGGATAGCGCAACAAGCAACCAAAGCCGTTGAAGCCGACATGGTTAAAAAAGAGCGTCACATGGTTGATGTTGCTTTGGATTTATTGGACGACATGCCAACCGTATCCAAAAACAAAGAAGGCGAAGATTTGCTAGATGTGCCGTGGGAAATTAAAGACCGCCCCAAAGTGCCTGATAATGCTTGGGTTGGTTCGGTAATCCAATGTTTGCGGATTGAGGAACTTTTTGCCACCCAAAAATATGTGAACCGAGAAAATGTTTCTTGGCACATTAAGCACCCTGGCGAAACTCACGACCACAAAAATTCTTTCCCAAATATCATAAAAAGCACGAACGGCGATTATTTAATCTATGATGGTCACCACCGTTTGGCGGCATACTGGTTAATGGGTGCAGAGTTCGCTAATGTTTGGTTTCTCCGAGAAAAGGATTTGTAAATGACAATCAAAAATTACACCATTACTGTTGGAACCACGCCAACTGTTTTGTGGAAAAGTCAAGACCCTTCTGGAAACAAAGTTATTATTTCAACCGTGGGAAGCGGCAAAGATGTTCATTTTGGCGGTTCGGCTGTAACAACCACGGACATTGGTTTCCGTTTGCCTAACAGCACCGATCATTACGAAATAACTATTCCATTCGGCGCAACTCTTTACGCCGTTGTAGCAACCACAACCGCACCTGTTTATATGTGCGTACTAGACGACATTGACTGGTGAAAAATAACATGAATAATGCCTCAGTATTTGCTCAAATTATTAAGCAAGAAAAACAAGACGATGGATCATTATTGGTTACGGGTGTAGCAACAAATGACGCTCTTGATATTGACCAACAAATTTGTGATCCAGAATGGCTTGGCAAAGCAATGCCAGAATGGTTTAAATGGGGCAATATCCGTGAACAGCACAGCAACATTGCCGCAGGTGTAGCCACGGAATACAAAGCCGAAGGAAGTCAGCACATAATCACCGCGCGAGTAGTTGATCCTGCTTCCGTAAAAAAGGTTGAGGCTGGCGTACTTAAAGGCTTTTCAATTGGCATCCGTTCACCGCGAGTTCAAACCGACTCAAAAGCCGCTGGCGGTCGTATTGTTGATGGCACAATTGTTGAAGTTTCGCTTGTTGATAGACCAGCAAATCCAACCTGCTTGTTGTCATTGGCGAAGTCAATTAACGGCGAACTAACCCAAGTTGAGGAACTTATGGAAAATGAAATTGAAATTAAATCAGATAGTGCCAAAATGTGTGAGAAGTGTGGCGCACCAATGGGCATGGACGACAAGTCATGCAAAATGTGTGACGGTCTAATGGGTGAACATAAAGCCGCCGAAGAAAGTTCTGTTGAGGAAAGTTCACAGGAAATCGGCGAGGAAAGTTCACAGGAAATCGGTGAAGAAAGTTCTCGCAAGGGCGGAGTTGCTGGAGTTGCTGGTCTTGCCGCTAAAGCCGAAGAAATGAGTTCCGAGGAGTCAAGCGAACAAAGCGAAGGCTCAAATATGACAGAAGGAACCGCAGTTGAAGAAACTGGAAACGGTTCTGGCGAAACAGCCGTTCCAAAAGAAAAGAAAAAGAAGTCTGTCAAGAAAAAACTAAAATCAATTTCAAGCCGTTTGGAAAACATTGAAAAGCAATTAGAAACATTGCTAACATCCAACACAGAAAAATTTGCCACAGAAGCAACAGAGGAACTCGCAAAGTCGGTAACAGAAGTTGCCGAGCGAGTGTCAAAGGTTGAAAAAGCGGCATCCAGAGGACCCGTTCGTAGCGCAGTTAAATCTGCAACGCCAATGGTTTCCGAAAACACGGTAAAGGCATATGAATATCGTGCCAAAGCCGCGCAAGCAACCGATCCAGTTCTTGCTAAGGGCTACATGCTTTTGGCAGACGAATTGGAACAAACACCAACCTCTAACAAATAAGGAAAAATTATGTCAATCAATCCTTCCGAAATTTTCGGAACAAACGATCCAAAGGAACTTGCCGTAAAGCAAGAAGCCTTCAATCAGGCACTCAACAAAGCATTTGAAACTGGCGAACGCACCGCGTCACCTGCTGGTTCAGCATTTGCACAACTTGAAGAAGCCGCAAGCAACCCAATGATTGCAAAAGCACTTGGCGCAGACGCCATGGCTTCATTGCAACAGCAAATCCTTTCCAGCCGTGAACTCGTAAAAGACATTCAGGTTGGCGATGGTTTTACAACGGGTTCACCAATTTCAACTGGTCTCGTACCATTTGATCTTGAAGCACCAGCCAAATATCTTGCACCACGCCCAACACCGCTTCGCAACAAGTTGCCACGCGAAAAAGGACAAGGCACAAGTCGCCGCTTCAAGCGCATTACGGGTATCACTGGTTCGGGAACTGGCGGAACTTCCGTTATTCACCCAGGACTTGCTGAAACCACCCAAAACAACTTTGCACCAAACGGCGCAAGCAACGCTCTTTATCTGAACCGTGGAAGCAAAATTGCTTACGCTGGTGACGACAAGGTCGTTCCTTACAACCAGTTTGGTCTGTCGGACAGCGTTTCGTTCGCCGCACAGTACGCAGGTCAGGGCTTCCAAGATATCCGAGCATTGTCGGCACAAAGCCTTCTCTACTCGTCAATGTTGATGGAAGAGCGCATGATCCTTTTCGGTCGTGGCGCAAACTCGTCCTACTTCTCTGGCGCACTTGCCGCACCAGGAACAACAACCCTTACCGCCCGCACAGCCGCAACTGGCGAAACCGCACTTGGTCTTACTGACAAATTGACGGTTATCGTTACAACGGACGCTGGTGATTTCGGTCAGTCAGTTATCTCTAGCCTTGTAACCTCGGCAGCCGCTTTGACTTCGGGACAGGTAGTGGATGTAACAATCCCTGCTGTTGCTGGTGCACTTGGCTACCGCGTTTATGTTGGACACGGCGCCGCCGCAGTAGCAAGTTCCGCTTGCTTCTATCAGGGTCGCACCTCAAACAACACATTCACAATTCAGGGAACGCTGGCAACAACCACACTCGCCGCTTCGGCAGTTGGTTCAGACACTTCGGCGGCAACTTATGGTTATGACGGCATTATGGCGTATGTAACTGGCGCAGACAGCGGATACAAGAAGGTTCTTAACAGCACCTTTAACGCAGTTTCTCCAGGTGCAGAATTCCAGACCGCGTTCTCAACCATGTACCAAAATGTGAAGGCTGACCCAGATGAAATTCTTTTCAATGGTGCAGACCGTAAGCAGTTGTCCGAATTGTTGAAGAACAGTTCCAGCACTAACTACCGCTTGCAAATTCAGCAAGACGAAGTAGGCAACGCTGTAATCGGTTCGGTAATCACCGCAATTCAGAACGAAGTAACAGGAAAAGTTGTGCCAATGACCGTGCATCCTTGGATGCCACAGGGCAACACAGCGATCCTTTCGTACTCGCTTCCTATCCCTGACAGCCAAGTAAGCAATTGCTGGTCGGTAGTCAATGTTCAGGATTTCAGCATGTACCAGTGGCCTGTTGTGGACTTCCAGTATCAGGCATCTTCGTACTGGTACGGAACATTTGTTTCGTATGCAAGTGCATGGTCTGGTTCGGTTACAGGCATTACCGCCGCTTAATAACGGCTCAAGTTGTCCTAGAGGGGCGGTGTGTGACCCATCCGCACACCGCCTCTTTAGGCTTTTTTTGAATGGGAGAAAAAAATGAGAAGATTACTTCCGCCAGATAAAGCGGTTTTAGAAACTCAAATAAGTGGCGTGGTGTATCGTCAGCAAAAAGACGGCACAATTCACGCAGACGATCATGATTACAAAGCGTTAAAAAAAGCAGGTTACACAGAACCAATGGCAGGCGGTTTCGCTAAAGCCGCTGGTTGGGTTTGCTTGAATTGCGGTTTTCATGGTTATTTTAAATTGTGTGGCAAATGTAAAAGCGAAAACACCGAGAGAGGCAAATAGGTTGATTTGATATGACACAGGAAATCACCACAAACTCTCCATTGTTTTCCACGCCATATATAACTATTGCCGAATACAAACAAGCCCCAACTGCCGTAGATGTTGATGATTTGGTTGGCGGTGGTTCGGCGGCTGTCAATGACCAAGAACTCGCTAACTGTGTTTCTCGTGCCTCATCTTGGATAGACGCTCATTGTGGACAGGTTTTAGCCGCGACACAGGACACGGAGTCTTTTCGCGCTCGCGTTAGTCGTGACGGTTTCCTTAAAGTTCACCCTCGTTATTCGCCAATTCTTGAATTGCAATCGCTTTCTTTTGGCTCAACACCAACTACGCAAAGTGCAATAGATGTAACAACCGCATGGCTTGAAAATATGTCTGTGGTTATTCCTGTTGGCGGTAGTTCTTCGTCTTTTAAAGGTTCACTTGGATTTAATGGTTCGTTTGGTTACAACACCGACCAATTTGTGACCATGACATACACCAACGGTTACGCAAACACCGTTACAACAGCAACAGCAACGGCTGGCGCAACCTCATTGGTTGTTAGCGATCTCACTGGCTTTATTGCTGGCGCACAATTCGCAATTTATGACGCCGACAAAACAGAACTACTTAAAGTTTCAAACTCGTTTACGCCTACAACTGGCGCAGGAACATTAACGCTTCAAAACGCAACACAATACGCACACGCAACCGCAGGAGTTTCCGTTTCCGCATTGCCACCAGCCGTAAAACAAGCCGCTATTTACATGACCAATGTGATCCTTAAATCGCGTGGCACTCCAGCAATTGCAATGAACCAATTAAGCCCAGTTAGTTATGTTGGCTTTAATCCTGGACAAGTGCAAGATTTAACTTTGGCAGAAGATTTGTTGAAACCATACAGGCGCATTAGATGAGTAGAGCAACAGTTCGCGCGGCTTGTGCTTCATATTTTACGCCAAGTGTTGTTGCAGGTTTAAACACAATTTATACGGCACACCCAAAAAGAATTCCTGGTCCCGCGTTTCGTAACGGACAGGCGGCAGGAACTAAATCGGGTGCCGTAGGTGTTATTCATATTGACAGCGAAACAGAAGAACGCCGATCAATTGGTGGCGCTTTTAGCGGTAAAAAATGGGTGCATTATTCGGTGGAAATGCAAGTGTTTTGCCATTCTGTTGAGCAACATTCGGAAGCCGCAATGGATTTTTTTGACTCCGTAATAGACAATCTAAAAGCCTATTTGCGAGCAAACCGAACATTGAACAATTATCCTGTTATCTTTGAAGCAGGAGAAGAAGAATTGGTGGGCATTTACGGTGAGCCAAAAGTGTTGAATGATGGGGCGACAGAAATTTGGGGAGCCGTAAGGTTCACAGTTTCAGAATTTATTAACGCCTAGATTTAAGGAAAACAAATGCCAACATACAAAGCAACCGTTGAGCAGGAACGCTATTATCCATCGTTGGGTATCAGCGTCAAACCAGACGACATTGTTGAACTGCCAGAAGCGGTTGAAGTTGATGGTTTGGAATTGGTTTCAGATAAAAAAACAAGCAAAAACGCCGACACTTCGGCTAACAAGGAGTAACCAAAATGGCATTACCACGCAGTAGGAGTTATTTAGGCATTGCCAAAGAAACTCGCCCAACACCAGGTTCAGCACCAACAGCCGTAGCCGCCACAGATTACATTCCGTTTACTTCAATCACCCCAGTAGACCAAGTTAAATACTTGGACGACAAGGGTATCCGTGGCTCAATGGTGGACGAATATGATGTAATTCAAGGAAATATCCACAGCGAATTTGAATTCTCTGGTGATGTTTTCCCTGACACCATTGGTTACATGGTCGCTGGTGTTCTTGGTGAAGTTGCAACAACTGGCGCTTCCGCACCGTACACACACGCAATAAATGTGCTTAACTCGCAGGCTTCAAACGGACAGCCAACCACATTTACTTTGTCGGACTATTACTCATTGGGCGCGGCTTCAACCCGTCAATTTGCTGGAACACAATTTGAGTCCATAGATTTCAAATTTTCGGCTGACGCTTTGCTTACTCACACCACAAAAGCAAAAGGCTACGCTTCGGCAACAGCCGCTAACCCAACCGCTTCATTTAGCACCGTTACACCTGTTCCATCATGGGTTGCAACCGTAACTTTAAGCGGTTCAACAAGCACTTTGTTGGCTTCTGGAAACTGCATGATTCAGCGTCCAGTAGATCCAATTTTTACTATTGACGGCAACCAGCGTCCATACCAATTGTTTGCTGGTCCTATTACCGCAAACGGTGCATTGACATTGGTTTTTGAAACCGACACCGAACTTACTTACTACCTAAGCAACACAAAGCCTTCTTTGGCTATTGACTTTGCGGCAGGCGCGGGTGCAACGGCAACAGAAGTTAAGTTGAACATGACCAAGTGTGCTTTCACAATGGCAAAGATTGAACGCAGTAAGGATTACATTGAATTGGGAGTAACCTATAAGGCGTTGGCAAACACAACAGATGTTGGAACTTCTGCTGGTTACTCACCAATCAAGGTGACACTAAAGAACGCAAAGGCTTCTGGCACTTACGCTTAATTAAACAATTGAAACGGAGAAATTATGGGGCAAGTCAATGTGACTGGCGGATGGGTAATTTTGAGGGAACCAGAATTAGTTCCTGAAAGATTGCGCCGCAAAATTGTTAATCTTTCGGTAGCGGGTGCGCCTGTTATTGCCAACATGGAAAACAAAGAGATGCCTGAACAGGCTGATATTGAATTCATTGAGTCGTTTAACGACAATTTGGCTTTAGCGTTAATTAAAGAATGGTCGTTTGATTTGCCAATTACGGCAGACGGGTTGCTTGATTTAGCGGGTCCCGTGTATGACGAAATTCAAAAACTTTGTGCGCCGTTAGTTCCACGATTAATGCCAAACTTTGGAGTTGATCCTGACCCAAAAGCAATTACCGAAAACTCAGCCGAATTGAATGGGCATTAAAAACTGGCAAACCAGATGACCGTTATCCCGTTCCAACAGAATTTCGGGATTATATTTTGGCTAAAACTTTCGGTTACAACAAACAAGAAATAGATGAACAGCCAGCCGTTTGGCTAGATTGGATCATTGCAATAGATGGGATCGTTAAAGAAATAGAGGCGTCCCATAATGCAGGTAACAACAGAATTTTCTGATGACACAGGCGTTTTGGCTATGCTTGCCCACTTGCCTGATGAAGTAGATAGGGCTGTTAAACAAGCGGTACAAACCGTTTCTGGTGACGCTAAACGGGAAATAACTGGTCGCGAAGGATTGGGAAAATGGCGGCACCGTAAAGGCACTTCAACGCCGTCTCCAATGAATGGTCCTGGAAATCCGCCTGCACAAATTACTGGCAACCTTAGAAACTCGGTTCAATCGCGCCCTGTTGTCCGTCACGGTTTGGGCGATTACAGCCAAGAAACTTTGCCTGGAGTCGTGTATTCACGAGCGCAAGAACTTGGCACAAATGTTTTGCCTCGCCGTTCATATATTGAGCCTGTTCGTTATCGCATGAGAAGTAATAATCGTGCTGGCAAAATTTTTATGCAAGAACTCCGCAAATCACTTAAGTCGTTAGGAAATTAAAAAATGGCTACTGGTGACGAAGCAATTACAATCCAATTTAGGGGCAATGCCCAAAACTTGATGGCGGCTGTTCAACAGTCACAACAAGGAATGAAACAAGTCCAAACTTCTGCCGATCACATGAGCGCGGGAACCGTTGCGGCTGGTGTTGCTATGGGTCAGATATTGGTTCAAATGGGAGAAAAGGTTGCTCATTTTGCTGGCGAGTTTGTTTCTAAATATGCCGAGATTGGTGCCGAAACCGTAAAACTTATGCGAATGACGGGCGACTCGGCTGAAAATATGTCCAAGTTGCGTTTTGCGGCTGAGGAAATGGGCGTTTCAAATGACACTTTGGTTCGTGGTTTTAAAATGTTGTCTACTCATTTGGCTGGGAATGATAAAGCGGTAAAAGATTTAGGCATTTCATATAAAAACGCTGATGGAACTATTAAGCCAATGTCACAAACTTTTGGCGAAATTGCGGACAAATTAAATTCAATTCAAGATCCAGTAAAAAGAAATGCCGAAGGCACAAAATTGTTTAGCAGGTCGTATCAAGAAATGCTGCCATTGCTTCAAGTTGGTTCAAAAAACATAAAAGAATTTGGTAAAGAAGCCGAAAAAATGGGTTTGGTTCTTTCAGAAAAAAATGTTGGCGATATTAAAAAATTCACTATGGCTAAACGACAAATGCACGCCGCCATTTCTGGTGTTCAAGTTGCAATAGGTAAAGAACTTGTGCCTGCTTTGGCTGGTTTAACTGCTGGTTTAACTAACGGAATTTTGGCAATTAAAGACACCATTGCCAATAGCACCGTTTTAAAAACTATTTTTATTGTCATTACGGCTGTTATTGGTGCATTGGCAATTGGAATTGGTATTTATACAACCGTAACCAAAATTGCCGAAGGGGCAACCAAATTGTGGACTACGGCTCAAAAACTCCTTAACGGCGAAATGTTGCTTAACCCAATTGGTTTGGTTGTTGTAGCCATTGTTGGATTAATTGCCGCGTTTATTGCAATTATGAAAGCAAGCGAAGGCTTCCGCCATGTGTTTGAACTTGTAATGGGTTTTGTTGGAAACATTGTTGGCAAAACTATTGGGGCAGTTGTCACTTATTTCAGAATTATGGCTGATGTTTGGTTAGATGTTGTTGCTGGTGTTGCCAAAGGCGCTTCTTGGCTTGGCGATAAATTGCATATTGGTTGGCTTAAATCTGCTGGAGAAGGCGTAGATAGTTTTGTTTCTAATCTCCACGGAAAAATTGATAGTGCTTTAACCAAAGTTGCTGATGTTGCTTGGAATAAAGGCGGAGAAATTGGAACAAACATTGGCAAATCCATTTCGCAAGCAATTGTAAATATCAAACTTCCTTCCGTAAAAATGCCAGAAATGCCTACAGGCGCAGAAGGTGGTGGTGGATTAAATCCAAATATGGATACGGCTGGTGCGGCGGCTTCTAAAGCGGCGGCGGCGGCGGCGGCTAAAAAAGCAATAGATCAGGCTAAAGATGTTGCCCAAGCGGTTAAGGACAATCTTGTTGAAGCGGCGCAAGCAACACTTCAAGCGGCGCGAGACAATTTAGACGCTTACAAACAGGCGGCGGATCAAGCAATTAATGACGCTAAAACAATGGCGGATAATTCCAAGAGCATGTGGGACGACATTGTTAAAGGTTCTAAAGACGCTATGGATACGGCAGTTAAAGCCGCCGAAGATGCCGCTAATCAAATGCAGGAAGCGTCCAGTCGGGTTGCTGACGCGATAACCAGCGCGTTTGATATCACCACAATTTTTAAAGATAGTGGCGCTATTGCAATGGGCAAAACGGCTTTCTTTGACATGTTTAAAAAGCGTTTAGAGGACGCTAAAGAATTTGTTGCAGATTTGAAAAAACTTTCCGCGGCTGGTTTGTCGCCAGATTTGTTGGGTCAGTTGGCTTCCGCAGGTCCCGCAAATGCTTTGGACGCGGCTCGCATGTTGCTTGGTGACACCAGTTCAATTATGGAACTTAATAAGTTGCAAGCAGAATTAACTAGCGTTGCTTCCGAAGGCGGACAATTTATTGGGCAACAGTTTTATGGTGCCAATGTTGTAGCAACAAGTGCTACGGCAACTTCCGCTATGGGCAGTTACCAACAATCATTGGCAGGTGCCGCCGCCGCCCAAGCGGCTAATGACGCGGCGCTTGCGGCTTTGGAAGCCCAAAAACAAGCAGGAATAAATTCTGGAAATGCGGCAATAGACGCGGCGCAAACGGGCGTTCATAACGCAACAAACATAAACATTTCCGTTTCTTCACCTGCAAGCGCACAAGATATCGCCAACCAAGTTGCTTGGGCAATTTCAACTGGCGCAAACGCATTGAATATCGGTGGAACAACCGTCACCGCACCAACTCCACAATCAGCAATAGCACAAAGCGGAATGAGTGCTAAACAGTTAATGTTTGGGTTCTAATGGCTTCACCTACCGCAAACTACGGATTTTCATTTAACGGTTGGCTGTTCGGCGGTGCTGGACAGGGTGTTCAAGTATTGTCCATTCAAGGTTTGGAAGATTTGCCAGGATTGCGCACACAAGACGACATTCGTGGTTATTCGGACGGAATGTTTACTGGACGCGATTTTTTAAATGGTCGTTCGGTTGTTATTCAATTGCAAATAATGAATGACGCAAGCAACACAATGTTTACTTATTTAAACCAGTTGAAAAGTTATTTAATTTCTCAACAATCAGGCACAAGCGTTTTGCAATTCATTATTCCAAACCGAGGAACACAGCGTTTAAATGCTCGCGTCCGTAAACGCCACATAACAATTGACCCTACATACACCTACGGAAAAGCAATAGCCACCGTTGAATTCTTTTGCCCAGATCCACGCATTTACAACGACACACAAACAAGCACGGTGTTTACACCAGCCGCAGGAACAGGACGCACCTATCCGCGCGTTTACCCATTGCTTTACAACGCTTCAACTGGAAGCCCAGGAAACCAACAAGCATTAACAAACAACGGAAACACAACCACTTATCCTGTGGCAACAATTGTGGGACCTGTTGTAAACCCATCTTTTTATTCAACAACTGGCGGAACTTTAACGGTAAACGCCACGCTCACGGCAAGCGATACGGTCACAATAGATACGGACATGAAATCAATCCTGTTTAACGGTTCAACCGCCAGAAATCTTTTGGCAAACGGATCAACTTGGTTTGCTCTTGATCCAGGAACAACTACGCTAGGCTTAACTTGCTCTAGTTACACGGCTGGCGCAACAATGACCGTTACTTACCGAGACGCTTACCTCTAAGGAGAAAATCAAATGGCACTACGCACACCGCCGTCTTGGTTGGCGGCTGGAACACACACCGCAGAAAATGACCGCTTACTTACAAAAGGTGACTGGGGTACCGCTGGTGTTCGTCTTGGTGCGGCTATGCCACAAACCGCAGGTGGAACAAATACAGGAGATTTTGCAGTAACACAATCTGGAACTCCTGCAATGACCGTTTCTGTTGCCGCAGGTTGGGCTTATGTTGCAGGTTCAACTACCGCCACGCAAGGAATGTACGGTGTTTACAATGACGCCGCCACCACATTGACGGTTACTTCCAACGCTTCGGGAAACCCACGCATTGACTTAGTGTGCGTAACTGTCCGAGACTCTGGATATTCGGGTGCTAACAATGATGTAATTTTGCAAGTAATCGCTGGAACTCCTGCCGCTTCACCTGTTGCACCAACCTTGCCTGCTTCTTCTTTGTCGCTTGCAACAATCGCGGTGGCTAACGCCGCTTCTTCAATTTTAAACGCAAACATTACGGACACCAGAGTTAAAGCGGGAATTCAAGACCTGCAACTTTATGCCTCTTCCGCTACCACCGTTCCTGCTCGTATTCAATTGGCGGCTGGACAAAGTGCTAACGCCATGGAAATTGTTACTTCAACTGGTACAACCGTATTTTCAATTCCCGCTTCTGGAACATTAACGGTTTCTGGCGACAGCGACCAAATTGTTCTCGGTTCCCAAATCTTCGGTTAGGATAAAAACATGGCAACATTCAGCAAACAAATTCTTTCAGGTAGCACCAACGGCAAAGGTATTGCTATTGCCAACACGGCAACTCCTGGTAACACCATTCATGCAACAGGAACAAGCGCCGCCATTTATGACGAAATTTGGCTTTATGCAACAAACACCTCCGCATCTGCCGTTGTTTTAACAGTTGAATTTGGTGGCGTTGCAACAACTTCGGATTTGATTAAAGTTTCCATTCCATCTCAAAGCGGTTTAACGCTTGTTTGTGCTGGACTTATTTTGCGTGGTACTGGTGCCGCGGCATTAACTGTTACAGCGTTTGCGGCTACAACCAACGTAATTGAAATCTTTGGTTATGTAAACAGAATTGCCTAGTAGGTAGGTTATGCCACATCCAATTAGGAATCGTTCTAATCAAACACTTGCTACCACGCTTAATCCCCGTGGTAATCGCAATTCATCGGGTCAAATTGATTCGTTATGGAAAGGCGTAAAAAGTCTTTCCTCTATTGAAGTTCTTGTAGTCGGCGGCGGCGGCGGCGGCGGTAGCGCGATTGGCGGCGGCGGCGGTGCGGGCGGCTATAG
>Ga0114962_10002607_pt1 | contig 14896 bp, 13 predicted proteins | sample C_130820_MF_Meta_FD_87017 | JGI IMG/M metagenome (GOLD analysis project Ga0114962, IMG submission 87017) | Freshwater microbial communities from Lake Croche, Canada to study carbon cycling - C_130820_MF_MetaG | ecosystem: Environmental > Aquatic > Freshwater > Lake | place: Lake Croche, Canada...
GCTGCGCCAGTACGGGTTGCGTCCCGGCCTGAAGATCAAGGGAACAGTCACGCTGCAATCCGAGCGCAAACTCGCCCTCCACACGCTCACGGAGATCGAAGGAATCGTGGCGGAGGAATGGAAGAGTCCGACAGAATTTGACAAGCTTACGGCGATGTTTCCCAACAGGAGGATCTATCTGGAGCAGACAGGAAAAAATAATCCGACTGCCCGTGCCGTTGATCTGATCGCACCCCTTGGAATGGGGCAGCGTGGATTGATCGTAGCCCCCCCGCGTGTGGGAAAAACCATGATGCTCAAGAGCCTGGCGCTTGCCATCCGTGCCAATCATCCCGATGTCCATCTTATGCTTCTGCTGGTGGATGAGCGACCCGAGGAAGTCACTGATCTCCGAAGGGCACTGGACTGTGACATTTTCAGCTCCACTTTCGATGAACCGACCGCGCGCCATGTGCAGGTTTCTGAGATGGTTTCGGAACGTTCCAAACGGCTGGTGGAACTGAAAAAAGATGTGGTGATCCTTGTGGATAGCATCACGCGTCTTTCGCGAGGCTATAACAACAATATCCAAGGGAAAGGCCGCACCATGAGCGGAGGCGTTGACTCAGCGGCTCTCTCTCGTCCCAAGAAATTCTTCGGCTCGGCACGCAATGTTGAGGAGGGTGGCAGCCTCACCATTCTTGCCACCGCGCTTGTGGAAACACATAGCCGCATGGATGACCTCATCTTTGAGGAATACAAAGGGACGGGAAACATGGAAATCTACCTTGATCGCTCCATCATGGAACAGCGCGTCTTCCCGGCCATCCACATCACTAAGTCAGGCACTCGTCGGGAAGAACTTCTTTATCATCCGGATGAATATGAGCGGATTCTTCAGTTAAGGAAGCAACTCATGGAAATACCGGCCGCCGAAGCAATGCAGATCCTCTGCCTGAATATGGAAACCACCAAGAGCAACGCCGAACTTCTGCTCGGAGGCATCAAGGGACTCTAGGGAAGCGCAAAGGCACGCCTGCGTGTCTTCTAAGGGCTGGAGGAGAAAATCTCTTCTGACTCGACTTGGAGCACTCCCTCCATAAACATCTCCCGGTGACTGAACGTGTAACTGTCCGATCAAAGTTCTTCTTTGAAGGTGAGAAGAAACTTTTTGTCAAAGGAGTCACCTACGCCCCCTTTGCCCCAGATTCCGAGGGGTTCCAGTTTGGTCTGAAAGAGCAGGTCGCCCGTGATCTGGCAGTCATCCGACAAACAGGTGCCAACCTGATCCGTATCTACACCAATCCGCCGCTTTGGTTTCTGGATCTCTGCCTGGAGAATGGTCTGAGAGTTCTCCTCAGCATTGCCTGGATGGAGCATGTCGAGTTTCTGAATGATCCCAAAGTCAGATCCTCCGTAGAGAAAGCCGTTCTCGATGCGGTGCGTGAACACAAGGGCCATCATGCTATCTTCGGCTACCTTCTGGGAAACGAGATTCCATCATCGATGGTCCGCTGGCTGGGAGCAAAGAGAGTGACCGAATTCCTAGAGCATCTGGTTAACATTGCCCGTCATGAGGATCCGCGAGTCCTTTACTCCTACGCGAGCTATCCTCCCACGGAGTACCTGCTCCCCCAAAATGTCGACTTTCTAACGTTCAATGTTTACCTACACCGAAGGGAGGATTTTGAGCGATATCTTGCCCGCCTTCAGAATCTTGCCGAGGACAAGCCGCTCATCATGGGTGAGTTCGGAATGGACACAATCCGTCATACTGAAGAGGAACAGGCAGAAATGATCGGCTGGCATCTCGATGCTGTTGTGAGGGGCGGGCTTGCGGGAACCATTCTTTATGCTTGGACGGATGAGTGGCACCGCGGAGGCATGGAGATTCTCGACTGGGCTTTCGGTCTTGTAAAACGCGACCGCACGCCAAAAAAGGCACTTTCGAAGGTCAGGGAGTTTTTTGATAATCGTCAGTCCATCACTCATCACGCCCCTCTGCCACGGGTACCCAAAGTCTCAGTGATCGTCTGTAGCTATAACGGTGGCCAGACCTTGGAGGCATGCCTGAAATCCCTGAAAAAAATCGACTATCCCGATTACGAAGTTGTTGTTGTCGATGACGGATCCACGGACCACACAAAGGAGATTCTTTCCCATCACCCCTGGGTCAATGCCATTTACCAAACAAATCATGGTCTTAGTGTCGCGCGAAATGTCGGTGCGACTGCGGCCACAGGCGAGATCATCGCCTATACCGATAGTGACTGCATGGCTGATCCTGACTGGCTCTACTATCTTGTGGGAACCCTCCTCTCGGGCAACTATGCCGGTGTCGGAGGGCCTAATATATCGCCCCCAGCTCAGAATTGGCATCAGGCATGCGTTGCCGCTGCTCCCGGAGGCCCCAGCCATGTTCTTCTTACGGATGTCGTCGCCGAACATATTCCCGGTTGCAACATGGCCTTCTACCGATGGGCTTTTGAAAAGATCGGGGGCTTCGATCCGGAATATCGGAAGGCAGGAGACGACGTCGACTTTTGCTGGCGTCTTCAGCAGGAGGGAGAGGTCATCTCCTTCAGCCCGTCTGCCATCGTGTGGCACTATCGCCGTTTTACCCTAAAGGCTTTCCGGAAACAGCAGGAAGGTTACGGTGAGGCTGAATCCCTCCTTCGCTTTAAGCACCTTGTTTTCTTTGGCCCGACAGGGACTGCCAAGTGGAAAGGACAAGTTTATGGAGCCCCGCGCTTCACTTGGCTCATCAACCAGCCCGTGATCTATCATGGCGTTTTCGGTGAGGGTCTCTTCCAGTGTATCTACCCCACCCCTCAGTCGGAATTGGCAGCTTACTTGAGCAGCATCGAATGGGTAGCGCTTACCGCCTTCCTCTTCCTTCTAGCCATTCCGTTTCCCGTCCTGCGAATCGTTGCCTACCTGATGTTCGGCGGCACCTTCCTCGTCGCTCTTTCTTACATGATTCATGCCAAGTTGGAGCCCCGGTTCGATACGATCAGGGCACGTCTGTTAGTGGCATTTCTCGCCCTTTCGCAGCCTCTGGTGAGGGGATGGTCCCGATACTTCACCTGGCTCAAGTTCAAACGCACGCCGGAGTCCGTCATTGCGGCCAAGGAGAAAGACTTCAAACCCAGCAAGATCCGTGGACTTTCGAGAATCGTCTTATGGAATGAGGAGGGAAAGGGGCGAGAGCTTCTCATCACTTCGGTCATCGAGGCCTTGGAGAACGAGGGCTGGAGCTACTCAACCGACACGGGTTGGAAGGACTGGGACGTCCAGATTTATGGAAGTTTCTGGTGGGGAGTCACGATGAGAAGCGTTACCGAATACCACGGAGGCCCGAAATGCCTGACTCGGGTCGGCCTTACCACCAAGATGGTGGCGACCACCTTCTTGGCAAATTTCCTGATGATCAGCTTGCTAATCTATCTTGCAGCAACCGGATATTCCATGTTTTTCCCCATAGGTCTGTACGCGGTGGCAATGTTTGTTATCTGGACACGAGGGTATCGTTTAAAGAAACGCGTTGCCGAACTCGTGGAGGCAAGTGGACAGCGAATCGGACTCAATCGGATCGATCCACGGAAAAGAACCATCCACTCCAAGGAAACCATTGAGGAAGAGAAGAAGGAATCATCTGTAGAAAATCAGGTTTCTCCTCAGATCCCCTCGGAGGTCTCGCCTCTCTCAGATAGTTAAAAAGGTTGAAAAGTTAGAACGGGAAGATACCTCCGCGATACTTTCTTAAACACCCTACATTTAACTATTTTTAACCATTTAACAAATCACCTATTTTAGTCATGCCCAGTGTCTTCATCAAGACTTACGGATGCCAGATGAACGAGCGCGACTCCGAGCAAGTGGCGCGTGATCTGCAGGATCGCGGACACACACTTGTCTCCCACGAGAGGGATGCGGACGTGATCCTTCTAAATACCTGCAGCGTTCGGGAGATGGCGGAAAAAAAGGCTATCGGCAAGATGGGGATGCTAAGGAAACTCCGCAGGGAAAAACCGAAACTCGTCTTGGGGTACATGGGATGCATGGCGCAACGACTGGGCGAAAACCTTGAAAAGCACTCCCCTCATGTCGATCTCGTGATCGGTACGCAGAAATTTCACCGCGTTGCGGATTATGTGGCAGAGGCGTTGCAAAAACGTGAGGAGGCGTTCCTTGAGGAAGATGTCAGGGATCTCGGCTCCACCATCCGACCAATCATCGATACCTCTCCCGAGAAAGGCTCCCAGAACTCCATACGCGACCACCTTCCGGAAAAAAAGAAAGAGGCCACGGCCTTCATTTCCATCATGCAGGGCTGCAACATGCACTGCACCTTCTGCATTGTCCCCACAACACGGGGAGAGGAACGTGGCCGACCGATCGCTCAGATTGTGAATGAGGCACGCACCCTTGTGGAGCGCGGGATTCGGGAGGTCACGCTACTAGGCCAGATCGTGAACCTCTACGGTCGTCACGAGTTTCCAAAGATCGGGGACAAAAGTCCCTTCGTGCAACTCATCGAGGCTCTTCATGAAGTCGACGGACTCGATCGCATCCGCTTTACCTCCCCTCACCCTATGGGTTTCCGCAAGGATCTTGTGGAATGCTTCGGCCGACTTCCCAAGCTCATGGAACATGTTCACCTCCCGCTTCAATCCGGATCGGATCGCATCCTTAAGGCGATGCACCGACCTTACACGGCGGCATCCTACCGCAAACTCGTCGCTGACCTTCGCGCAAGCCAGCCCGGCATTGCCATCACGTCCGATATCATCGTTGGTTTCCCTGGTGAGACGGAAAGTGATTACAAAGCATCCCGGGATCTGGCCGAGGAGCTTGAATTCGACGGTGCCTTTATTTTCCGTTACTCGAAACGCGGCGACACTCCTGCCGCACTCATGGAGGAACAGTTAAGCGAAGAGGAGAAAGAGCGGCGCAACCAGGATCTCCTCTCCGTAGTGAATGCCTCGGCTTCAAGAAAACTCGAAGCCTGCATTGGCACGCGGCAGGAAATTCTCTGCGAAGGTCTCAGCCGTAATGATCCAGCCCGACTCTCCGGCCGTACGAGGACCAACAAGATCGTCATCTTTGAAGGTGGAAGCCGTTTTCACGGGGAAATTTTCGATATTTCTGTGACTTCGGCCAGTAGCTCAACCCTCTATGGCGACCCGGCCATTCACGAAGGAATCTCTCTCACCTCATGAGTAAAAGTCTCGGAATGTTGGAAAAGTCAACTCGACCCTCGTCGGACATTCCCAAAAAAACCGTTTACCGCCTCTCCTTGTATCTGCGGTGCCTCGGTCTCATGGCAGCAAAAAGGGAGCGCGTCGTCTCATCAGCCGCCCTGGCAAGTGTGGCCGGTGTCCAGTCAGCTCAACTCCGAAGGGATCTTGCCTACTGCGGTCCACTTGGCAAACGCGGCACAGGTTACGAAGTCGTGATCCTGAGAAACAGACTTGAGGAGATCCTGGGGCGAGCAAGCCTTCAGCCCGTCATCCTCGTGGGTGTGGGAAACCTGGGGCAGGCTCTTCTGAGCTATAAGGGATTCGCCCGCGAGGGGTTCGAGATTGTGGCGGCCTTTGATCTCAAAGCTCAAAAACCAAGCGAGGGTAGATTGGGCATCCGAGGAATGGGATCAATGCGAGGACTGATCCAACGGCAGGAAATAAGGATGGCCATCCTGTGTGTTCCCGGATCGTCCGCACAGCGCGTGGGTGAACAGCTTGCCAATGCTGGAATCCAGGCAATTCTGAATTTTTCTCCTGTCGTTCTTCATCTTCACGAGACGATTGCGGTAAACAATGTCAACCTTGCGATCGAACTGGAGAATCTCAGCTACTTTGCACGATGAGTCGGGGTCAACGAATGCACCAATCAGAGGCGAGTCTCACATGTCCTGAATTCGATCTTCGAATGACCTTGGAGAGTGGTCAGACCTTTCATTGGATGGAATTTGAAGGAGGATATGCGGGAACTATTGGAGAGAAGGGGGTGATTCTTCGACAGGAAGGAGAGACTCTTCATTACCGGGGTATTGATCCAGAATCCCTCGGAAATTATCTGGCCTTTGATCATGATCTTGAGGAGATCCGTAGTTCCTGCGCCTCTCATTCTGCCTCTTCCGAGGCATCACGGGCCTGCCGTGGTCTGCGAATCATGAGGCAACCACATTGGGAATGCATGGCCTCTTTCATTCTCTCACCGATGAAGCAGGTAGCCCATATCCGCCAGATGAGCATGGCCTTGAGGCATGCCTATGGAAAAAAGCTAGAGAACTCCCCCGTGCCTGCGTTTCCGGACCCATCTGTCCTGGCCTCCACGACGGAAGCGGAGTTACGCCGTTGTTCCCTTGGTTTTCGTGCAAAGGGGCTTCTAGGAACGGCCCGACTGGTCGCCGAGGGAAAATTCACCCCGGAAGCACTGGTCGGCATGAGCACTCGCGAAGCACGCGAAACTCTCTGCACTCTTCCCGGTATCGGAAGAAAAGTAGCCAACTGTATTCTTCTCTTTTCCTACGGCCGACTAGAGGCTGTTCCCGTGGATGTCTGGGTCGGCAGAATTCTGAACTCCTTCCGATCTTCCAGGGCAAAAAAACTGACTCCGCTTGAGTTAGAGCAGTATGGAGAAAAGGTTATGGGACCTTACGCAGGGTATATCCAGCAATACCTCTTCCATCAGGCACGCACGGGAAATCTGAAACTTCCTCATGATACCAAGGCGAGTCATGGGAAGAATCCAAAGAGGGTGACTTCCCTAAGCCCTCAAAAAGCCTCCTCTCCATATCTGGCCGCCGCTTTATGACGACTGCAACGGATCAGTCGCTTTCAAAGCGAAGGCGCAGGAAGAAGGGTTTTCCCTTCTTCGTCGTCCTCTCCTGCCTGATCCATGGAGTGCTGATCATGTTCCTGGCCATTCTTTTCGCGAAACATCTACTGAAAAAAGAGATTCAAAAATCTTCACCCCCCGAAGTAACACTCGAGATAACCCCTCCTTCCAAAACAGAGCGTCCGTTTATCGAGGCAAAGGAAGTCTCTGAAAAAGCACCTCTGAATTCCCCCTTCCAATCCGATCAGAACAGCAAAGCTGCTAGCGAACGCCCTCCTGATGGACATTTGCCTCTTCCTTCGCAACAAGGCATTCCGCAATCAGCGCTGGAACTTCAGAACCAGCGCCATACCCCGGGGGAAAAACCAGCCTCTCATGCCGGTAACCCACTCCCCTCGCAGCCACTGTCACCTTCCTCCACACCAGCTAGAAAAGTCTCTGAAGAGCAAAAATCGTCCCTGTCTCCCACCCCTGCGCCAACACCCTATGCGACTCCCAATCCTCAACCGCCACCGACAGCCCCTCCCCCTCCCAACAGCATCAAGCTTCTCGAACCGCCCGAGTCCTCGGCAGTAAGCTCCAAACAAAAAGCACAGACAGCCGACAATCCATCGACAACATACCCCCCCCGTCAGGCATCCGTGATAGGATCTCAAGGAAGTACCAAGGGATACCAGCCTGAAACACGTCAAACCGTGATCCGCGGCAATATCTCCAATCGCGGTCGCTCCTCCGTTGCCGCTGAGGCTACACCACTGGGTCGCTATCGTAAAGGCGTCTCCGATGCCATCGGCTCGAGATGGTACTATTATGTGAATGAGAGAATGGGTCTTCTCAGCATTGGGACGGTGGACGTCAGCTTCAAGGTCACTGCCAGCGGCAAGGTCAGCGGACTGCATGTCGTCTCCAGCAATGGGAATGAATCTTTGACTGATTGTAGTCTTCGCTCGATCATGGACGCCAAGCTTCCGCCGATCCCTCCCGACGTTGCCAGAACACTCCAGAACGGAGTCTTGGAAATCGACTACAGCTTCACTGTTTACTAAGATTCACTCCATGTACCTGCACCCCTTCCTTGCCGCGATGCCCGATTTCGTTCAGTTCTTCGCGAAGGGCGGCTTCTTCATGGCCGTACTCCTCATCCTTTCGGTTTTCTCTTTGGCCGTGATTCTTCAAAGGGCACTCATCATCAAGATGGATCGTGCCCTGCCGCCAGATGTGATTCGGGCTCTGGATGGATTCAAAGGCGGATCCCAAATCGAGAATCTTGAGACATTCCTTCTCAGGGAGCCCTCCCCTCTTTCACGGGTGTTACTGAGCGTCCTTCACCATAGGAACTGGACGCGCGCCGAGGTCCTTGACGCTGTACAGACCCGTGCAAGACATGAAATCTCCCGACTCGAATCGGGTCTTGTCTTCCTGGAGATCACAACAGGCATTTCTCCCTTACTGGGATTGCTCGGAACGCTCTCGGGCCTTGTCGGTATTTTTGGTAATATCGGTGCGAGTGGTGATCCTCAACTGGTCGCCAATGGTATCTCCGAGGCCCTGAATTGTACGATTGTTGGCCTTGGTGTCGCTGTTCCCAATCTGGTTGCCTATAACTACTTCACCCGCCGCGTCGAAGTGGTCTCGATAGAACTCGAATCATTGACGACCGATCTGATGACCAAGCTCGCCATTGGAAGATAAGCAGTCCGTCGTGATTTCGTGACGGATTAACTGAGTTTCCTAAGCGGTGCGTCATTTCCTTAAGGGTGGGTCATTTCCTTAGGAATAACCCATTCATCGAATTGCTCGTTAGTCAAATAACCCAAATCCATAGCAGCCTGTTTCAAACTGGACTTTTCATAATGCGCCTTCTTGGCGATCTGGGCCGCCTTGTCATAGCCAATGTGGGGATTCAGCGCAGTGACCAGCATCAGAGAGCTCTGGACATATCCAGCAATCACTTCGCGATTTGCCTCAATCCCCATGACGCAGTGTTCCGTGAAGGATAAGCAGGCATCGGAAAGAAGTCGTACTGAATGAAGGAAGTTGTGAATGATCACCGGCTTGAAGACATTCAGCTCAAAGTTTCCCTGGGAAGCGGCAATGCCTATCGCTGCGTCGTTACCCATAACTTGAACGGCTACCATGGTGACGGCCTCACACTGGGTAGGGTTTACTTTACCCGGCATGATCGAGGAACCCGGTTCATTCTCGGGAAGCGAGAGTTCTCCAAGACCACATCGGGGACCCGAAGCCAGCCATCGAAGGTCGTTTGCGATCTTCATGAGCGAGGTGGCTAGCGACTTGAGGGCACCGCTGGCAAAGACAAATTCCCCATGGGAAGAGAGGGCCATGAATTTGTTTTCGGCGGAGACAAAGGGATACCCTGTGATCGTGGAAATGTGCGCAGCAGCGGTCTTTCCGAACTTCGGATGGGAGTTCAGCCCAGTACCCACTGCGGTGCCGCCTATGGCCAAGGACTGAAGGCCGGGAAGGCTCTCGGCAAGACGAACCAGGTCGGCATCGAGCATGGCAACGTAACCGGAGAACTCCTGACCCAAAGTGATCGGAGTCGCATCCTGGAGATGCGTACGCCCGATCTTGATGATATCCGCAAACTCCACCGCTTTGATATGAAGGGCTCCGCGCAGTGTTGTCACCGCTTGCAGCAGACGCTCCCTGACCACCGTGACGGCAGCGATATTCATTGCCGTGGGAAAAGTATCGTTTGAAGACTGCGACATGTTCACATCGTCGTTGGGGTGAATCGGCTTCTTCGACCCCATCTCGCCACCAGCCATCTCGATAGCACGGTTGGAAATCACCTCATTAGCGTTCATATTGCTCTGAGTACCACTACCAGTCTGCCAGATACGCAAGGGAAAGTGATCATTGAGCTTGCCGTCGATCACCTCGTCTGCAGCTTGGGTAATGAGTTCGCACTTTTCCGCGCTAAGCTTGCCGAGATCTCTGTTCGCAAGAGCGCAGGCTTTCTTGAGCTGTCCCAAGGCCTTGATCAGCTCTGGTGGCTTGATGTCATTGCCGATATCGAAGTGGATCAGGGAACGGGCAGTCTGGGCACCATAGTACCTGTCGCGAGGGACGGGAACCGCCCCCATGCTATCGGTCTCCGAGCGATGAGTGAGCGGATCGGCAATGGGAATCTCGTGGCTGCTCATTTTGGCAGAAGGTCAGATACCATGGACTTCTCCTCCAGCAGTTCATTGAGCGAAAGCTGGAATTTGGCCCTGCCAAATTCCCCGAGATCGACTCCCTGGACGATCGAAGCAGTGGTTGCATCAGAACGCGTTGGGAAGGAGCAGATGAGTCCTTTTTCTACACCATAAGATCCATCCGAGGGGATGGCGACGCTGTGCCAGTCGTCAGCAGGCGTAACGGCACGTATGGTTTGAACAGTCTCGATGGCTGCATGAGCTGCAGATTTTGCAGAGGAGAGGCCACGGGCGGCTATGATGGCGGCTCCTCGCTGCTGGACATCCTTAATGAAATCACCCTCGAGCCAGGCACGATCATGAATATGCTGGCTGACAGGGGTTTCTCGAATAAGAGCATTTTCAAAATCAGGATAGAGAGTGCTGGAATGATTGCCCCAGATGGCGAGCCTGGTGACATCACGGGAATGAACGCCAGTCCTGTGGGCCAAGGCACTCTTCGCACGATTCTCATCCAGCCGGGTCATGGCGTGCCAGCGATTCTCGGGAATGGAGGGTGCATTCCTCATCGCGATCAGGCAGTTCGTGTTGCAAGGATTCCCGACAACGAGAACGCGGATGTCGGGAGCAGCGTTTCGCTCGATAGCCTGCCCCTGACCAACGAAGATCTTGCCGTTGATACCAAGGAGATCCTTACGCTCCATACCAGCCTTGCGAGGAACACTCCCGACAAGAAGCGCCCAGTTTGTCCCCTTGAAGCCATGATCCAGATCGGAAGTTGCCTCGATCGACTCAAGGAGAGGGAAGGCGCAGTCGTTGAGTTCCATGACGACGCCTGCAAGGGCCTTCATGCCAGGTTCGATCTCGATCAGGCGCAGAGCAACTGGTTGGTCATAACCAAAGACCTGCCCTGAAGCGATGCGGGGGAGAAGTGAGTAGCCGATTTGTCCGGCGGCTCCGGTAACTGAGACAACGAGTGGTGATTTCATGGAGTAGAGAGATTAACCGAATCGATTCACCAGAGAAATGAGAAAACCCGTTATGCCAATTGGCATACGGGTTTTCTCGGGCGGGAGGGGAACTCTTAAAAAAACTTAGAGCGACTGCTTGAAAGCTTTTCCTGGGGTGAGGCGAACGCTCTTGGAGGCCTTGATCTGAATGGCCTTGCCGGTCTTAGGGTTGATTCCCTTGCGGGCCTTACGATTAACAACTTTGAAAGTGCCAAAACCGATCAACTGGAGGCTCTTGTGCTTCTTGACGAGGGCCTTGATGCTGTCGATGACGGAAGCAACGACCTTTTCGGCGTGAGCCTTGGATGTGTCTTTGCCAAGGGCCTTCTGGACGGATTCAACGAGGTGGATTTTGCTGCTCATGGATTGATGGGTTGGTTATTCAGTTGGTTGTGTCGTGTAACACTACTGATCCAAAAAAAACCCTCTCTTGCTGTCAACTCCCATTGTGAGAAAATGTTAAAAAACCTTATGAACACTTATCCCGCAGACGACCCTAAAGCAGATCTTTCCCATCCGGAACATCTTGACTATTTCAAACAGCTAGTACGCGAGCACATGGACCGCAGACCCTTCGTTCACTCCGACGCCTATGTGGCACCCGGTGCATTTCTTGCAGGAGCTGTGCGGTTGGACGCTCGGGCCAGCGTCTGGCCCTCCGCCTCGCTCCGCGGTGACATCGCAACGATCGAGATCGGCGAGGAGAGTAACGTGCAGGACAATGCTGTGATCCATGTCGCAACGGACCAAGGCGTCTTGGTGGGGCGCAGAGTCACCATCGGGCATGGCGCAATCGTCCATGCCTGCACGATTGGTGATGAGTCACTCATAGGCATGGGAGCGATCATCCTGGACGGCGCCGTTATTGGCGAACGGTGCCTCATTGGAGCCCATGCCACAGTGCTAATGAACACCGTCATTCCGCCCGGATCCATGGTGGTAGGATCGCCTGCCAGAATCATCCGTGCCCTGAGTGCTGAGGAACAGCAACGACTCGCTTCCTGGGCAGACCATTATTTGATTGTTTCAGCGGAATACAAACGCCGAGGGATCGTCCACCCCGTTTTTTCACCCGGAAAGACGGGCGATCACTAAGCATCATTGCTTGGATGCGTAACCTCACCTTATCGAACATAGTGAAACCATGAGCCAAATGAGCCCTAAAGAAGTCATCCAGATAGAGATAAAAGCCGTCATTCCCACGACCAGCGGTAGCGCTGTGTTTTTAGGCAATGATAAGAAGGTATTCGTCATTTATGTCGATCCCTTGGTCGGCAATGCCATCAGCATGATGGTAAGGGAAACGAAAAATGAACGACCCCTCACTCACGATTTGATGGGCATGATGCTTGCAGGCTTTGGAGCGAAAGTGGAACGCGTGATCATCAATGATCTCAAAGGCGCCACCTACTATGGACGCATGATTGTGACCGCCGAGAATGAACTCCAGCAGCGCAAGGTACTGGAACTGGATGCTCGCCCAAGTGACTGCCTGGCAATGGCCTCTCAGCAGAAGGCTCCGATTTATGCCACCGGCCAACTCTGGAACGAAGTCGAAGACATGTCCGAAGTCTTCAAGAAGATGAGCGAGGAAGAAAAGGATGAAGGTTGAATTATGAAGTATGAACCTCGACCAAAAATTCCGGAGAGGCCACAAACAGCCTCACCTTTTTCATCATTCATCCCTTTGACTTCATCCTTCCGGCCTACATCCTGGGCACCGTGATACCGCGTTGCTTCATGTACTTGCCAGCACGGTCGGCATAGCTGGTCTCGCACGATTCCTTGGCCTCGAAGAAGACAACCTGGGCAAGACCCTCATTGGCATAGATTTTGGCCGGCAGCGGGGTCGTGTTGGAGATCTCCAAGGTCACATGTCCCTCCCATTCAGGTTCAAAGGGAGTAACGTTCACAATGATACCGCATCGGGCATAGGTGGACTTGCCCACACAAATCGTCAGGACCTCACGGGGAATGCGGAAGTATTCCACACTGCGCGCAAGAGCGAAGGAATTTGGCGGGACCACGCAGACATCGGTCTTCACATCGACAAACGATTTCTCATCAAATTCCTTCGGATCGACCATGGCGCTGAAGACATTGGTGAAGACCTTGAATTCATCGGCCACTCGAAGGTCATACCCGTAGCTGGAGAGACCATAGCTGATGACACGCCCACCCTCCTCAGAGGATCGAATCTGACCGTCGATGAACGGTTCGATCATCCCGTGTTCCAGCGACTTTTGGCGAATCCAGCGATCAGAGCAGACAGACATAATTTGGACAATTTAAGCGGATCCGTGATAGTCCGTCATCGTTAAAGATGGAGCCATGATCTCAATTTTATTCCCCATGCCGGGGAGGTTACCCTTTAATAAAAGCGATGCTGAATTACCTCTGGCTTGGCCTGATTCTCTGCGGAATAGTCTTGGGTGTCTTGACCGGCAAGACCGAGGCAGTAACCGCGGCCACGTTTGATGCGGCGAAGGCCTCACTGATGACCATCGCACTCCCCCTCGGAGCCGTCATGGCACTCTGGTTGGGAATCATGAGGCTTGCAGAGAAATCGGGTGCCGTGGAGCGCCTCTCGACATTTCTTAAACCTCTGCTTACTCGACTCTTCCCCGACGTCCCAGCGGATCATCCTGCCATGGGAGCCATGGTGATGAATATCGCCGCGAACATGCTCGGACTCGGCAATGCAGCCACCCCCCTAGGTCTGCGTGCCATGCAGGGACTCGAATCACTGAACCCCCGCCCGGGAACAGCTACCAATGCCATGTGTACTTTCCTGGCAATCAATACGAGTTCCGTCCAACTCATCCCTGCGACTGCCGTCGGGATCCTTGCTGCAGCAGCAGGAGCAATCCACCCGACCGCCATCATTGGGACTGCCTTGGTCGCCACGACTTGCTCGTTTGTCACAGGCGTCATCTCGGTGAAACTGCTGCAACGACTACCCATGTTTTCCCTACCTCCGATGCCTTCTGTTATGTCGGGTAAAACCAGTGAGTCATTCACCCTATCTCCAGTGGAACCTTTCACGGAATTTCCGCTTTGGAAGAAGATCCTTCTGGGGGGCTATATCATTCTTTTTGCCTTCACGATCGCTCATCTGACTCTATCCGGGCAGCCCCAGGCCTCCTTGCCGATTGCCCTGATCCAAAGCATCTCTTTGGTTGCTATCCCCTTCTTGATCGGTTTCTTCCCGCTTTATGCTGCCCTCCGTGGAGTTGCCGTCTACGAAGAGTTCATCGAAGGGGCCAAGGAGGGTATTCAAGTCGCCCTGCGCATCTTCCCCTACCTTGTGGCGATCCTTGTCGCCATAGGCATCTTCCGTTCTGCTGGGGGGATCGATATCCTGACACGTCTTCTTTCTCCCGTTCTGGATCTGATTGGCTTACCTCCTCAGGTATTGCCACTAGTGCTTGTCCGGCCAATGAGTGGAAGCGCCGCCACGGGTCTCTTTGCAGAGATCGTCAAAGCCTGCGGACCGGACAGCTATTCAGCCCATCTTGCCGGGACGATCCTCGGAGGTACCGAGACCACCCTTTACGTGTTAGCCGTCTACTTCGGCTCTGTGGCAATCCACAAGGGGCGTCATGCCCTGGCTGCTGGTCTACTGGCCGACGCAGCGGGAGTCGTTGCATCGCTCGTAATCTGCCGCTTGGTGTTCAGATAAGAGAAAATTAAGACTAAAAACGTAGATTTAGTAACTACGGAAGAAGCTTCCTAAGACGCGCGAAGTGTTCCAAATCCACCCTGAATGAGTTAAAGGTAAGCGTCACACGGAGTACATCTATGAAGTAGGAGCATAGGTGTCGTAGCGTAGAGGTATGACGCGTACGACAACAGAGCCAGTTGATCAGATACTAATACAGGACAGCAGGGGGCGGGTGA
>Ga0114962_10002613_pt1 | contig 14884 bp, 14 predicted proteins | sample C_130820_MF_Meta_FD_87017 | JGI IMG/M metagenome (GOLD analysis project Ga0114962, IMG submission 87017) | Freshwater microbial communities from Lake Croche, Canada to study carbon cycling - C_130820_MF_MetaG | ecosystem: Environmental > Aquatic > Freshwater > Lake | place: Lake Croche, Canada...
TCCAACGATTCCGTCCAGCTTTGCCGATCACCACGTTCATGTGCTCAGAATTGCCGATGGCCCCAATCGTGGCCCGACATGCAGCCGGAACGCGGCGAATTTCACCGCTGGGCAGCGTCAACTGAGCCCACTGCGCCTCACGTGCGACTAGCACCGCCGAGGAGCCAGCAGAGCGGCACAAACGACCTCCCCTGCCGGCCTGGAGCTCGACATTGTGAACCTGCATCCCCAGCGGAATGGCCGACATCGGCAGGCAGTTACCAACTTCCGGCACCGCATCAGCGCCACTTTGGACCGTCGCCCCCGCCTTCAATCCTTCGGGGGCGAGAATGAAACGCTTCTCGCCGTCGGCATAGACAACCAAAGCCACGCGACAGGTGCGGTTAGGGTCGTACTGAATCGAATCGATCTTTCCGGGAATGCCATCCTTATTGCGACGGAAGTCGATCAACCGGTAGTGCTGCATGTGCCCGCCACCACGATGGCGAGACGTGATCTTACCCTGATTGTTGCGCCCACCGGTCTTCTGCTTGCGGACGCGCAGATGCTTCGGCGCCTCGGCCCCGGGTGTGAGCTCCTTGAAATCGGAGACACTTGCCCCACGGCGGCCGGGACTGGTCGGCTTGTAATTACGGATTCCCATGGCTTCGGAAACTCTCGTGTCTTGTGGTTCGCGGTTGCCTGGCTTTGCTCGGTCAACAGCTCAAAACAGGTCGATCTTAAAGTCTGGCTTGAGCGTGACGATCGCCTTTTTCCAGGCCTTGGCACTCGTCCGACGAGTCCGGCTGCGACGAGCCTTACCGAGGCGATTCTGGACGTTAACCTTCTCGACCTTGACGTTAAACATTTCCTCAACCGCCCGGCGGATATCGGGCTTGGTTGCCGCAGTGACTACCTGAAAAGAATACGCACCATTTCGCTGGGCGCGATGCATTCCCTTTTCGGTGACAAGCGGCCGCACAATAACTTGGTGCGAACCAAGCCGCGGATTCAGCATCGGGGGTGGAGGAACAGGAACAGACATGAATTACTCTCCTGGCGTTGTCTTGCGGGCCACCGACGCCTTCGAGAACGTCTTTGATGCCTTCCGCGGTGCCGCCGTCAACGACGCCGGCTCTTTGGCCTTGGACTTTACCGATGCACGGAAAGCATCAATGGCAGCCGTTGTCATCACGACTCTGCGGGGCCGAAGGATCGTCCAGGCATTCAGGTCGCCGACTGGCGAAACCGTAACTCCCTCGATGTTCCGAGCCGACTTCCAGAGATTGTCGTCGTGCTTTTCGGGGGCGACCAGCACCGTGTGCTCCCCGAACCCGAGCGCCCCGAGCAACCCAGCGACGGCGGACGTCTTGGGGGCCGGAAGCGATAGGGAATCGATCAGTCGCACCTCGTCGTCCGCGATCCGAGCTGCCAACGCCATCCGTGTGGCGGCCTGGAGCGATTTCCGCGGCATGCGGAAACCGAAATCACGCGGGCGCTTGGCGAAAATGTGACCGCCACCACGACGCGTACCACTCCGCCGTCCGCCGGCACGGGCGTTGCCCGTACCCTTCTGGCGGTAGAGTTTCTTTGTCGAACCGGCCACCTCGCCACGAGACTTCGTGCGATGCGTCCCCTGACGGAGATTGGCCTGATACATGACCACGGCGTCGTGGAGGAGTTGCTTGTTGACCGACGGAGCAAGCTCTGACGGATCGATTTCATACGATCCCACCTGCTTGCCACTCAGGTCGTATACAGCGAGATTCACTTCGCACCTGCCTTCTTCTTGGAAACCGGCGCACCAGGACCGGCAACCTTCTTGATCAGATTCGTCTGCTGCACGACCACCATCGCCCCATTCGGGCCGGGGACGGCGCCACGAACAAGGAGAAGATTGTTCTCCTTATCGAGCCGGACGACCTTCAGATTCCGCATCGTTGACCGCTCGTTCCCGAACCGGCCGGCCATCCGCTTGCCTTTGAAAACACGACCCGGGGAGGTGTTCATACCCGTACCGCCCTGATGACGGTGCACCTTCTTGACACCGTGCGAAGCCCGCTGCCCCTTAAAGCCGTGCCGCTTCATGACGCCCGCTGTACCACGCCCTTTGGTGGTGCCGGTCACATCGACCCGGACCACACCCTCAAAGACGTCAACGGAGAGATCCTGACCGATCTGGAGCCCCTCGACTGTGCCGCGAAACTCGCGCACAAACCGCTTGGGCTCGCAGTCCGGCTTCGGGAGCGAAACAACCCCGGCCTGCGCCTTCCTTTGACTGCGCTTGCTCTCGAGATTGGCAACCTGCCCGCGCACCGAGCGACTGGCAAGCCGACGCGGCTTATCGAGAAACCCGACCTGAACGGCCGAGTAGCCGTCACGCTCGAGCGAGCGGAGGCGAAGAACCTTGCACGGCCCGGCTTCGATAACAGTGACCGGCACCACAGTGCCGTCGGCATCGAACACCTGCGTCATCCCCACCTTGCGCCCCAACAAACCCTTGGGGGCGGGACGCTCGGCCTTAACCCGAGTTCCACGGGAGAACTTCCTCCCCGCCGATGCGGCAATCCCCGCGAATGCGGCGACACCAACGGATCCAGCGGCACCGGTCGTTTCTTGAGCAGCCATGTTGTACGCCGTCGAAACGCCCCACCCCACGCCATGCGGGAAGCCGGGGTCGCCTCTAGATCACGCTCGAAGTCGCTGGCTGCGGGAGCACCCGATCACCCCCTCCGCGAGGAGAGGGCCACTAGGCCTTACCCACAACGCCTTCCAAGCATGCCGTGTCGGACGCTCCTGAAAGTGTTGAAAAAACGCTGAAAACAACCACCCGGCCGTCGACAGGAACCCCCGCCGACCACCCCTCAGATCACCGCGAAGAAGCCTTAATTTTGATGTCTACGCCCGCCGGCAAACTCAACTTATTGAGCGCCTCGATCGTCTTAGCCGTCGCCTGCACGATGTCGATGACACGCTTGTGAGTGCGGATCTCGTACTGCTGACGGGCCTTCTTGTCGACATGGGGACTAGAGAGGACCGTGTAACGCTCGATCCGCGTCGGCAGCGGAATCGGGCCATGGACCTCGGAATTGGTGCGCTTGGCGGTATCGACGATCTCAGCGGCACTCTGATCGAGCACGCTGTGATCGTAAGCCTCCATACGAATGCGAATAATTTCTTGGTTCGGCCCTGCCACGGTTTACTCCACTGGTTCTGAACTATCGAACCGCGCTGCCTGTCGCTACCGCACCAGTCACCACACCCGACCGCGATGTTTTTGCCGTCGACAAGCCTGCCCTACAAACAGCGGCCACGCCAACAACACCGAACACCGAACGAAAATCTCCTGATTCGATCTCCACGACGCCCTCCAGCGCCCCAACCCAGCCCCTCCAAGGAGCATTGAGCCCCGGGAAGCCGGTGGAAACGATGCCGCCCCTCCGGATGATTCTTGGTTGGAGGTGCAGGCTGCGACGACCTTCGGCAGCCTTTGGAGGCCGCGGGCGTCGCTGTGGGATCGAAGAGGCAAATGTATGGATGGGGGAGGACGCTGTCAACACGCCCCCTTCATCGAGCCTCGGAAATCGGTATTTCGACTGAATTCGAGCGATTCTGAAGGCTCTTTCCCCGAGGCTTTGACCATACTGGCCGCTCCTTTTCCTCCCCCACCGGGGCGTCCACGGATCGTGCGGGAGGGATTCGTCTTTTCATTCCCGTGATTCGTTATCCCCCGGGTAAGGTGTTGGTTGGCTTTGCTGGGGCTGTCTCTGGGCGACGGGCCTGTCTCCGAGCGACGGGCTTGGTTTCATCGGCTGGCGGGATACCCTGACTTTCCGCCGCACTGGCGGCGTTGACCTTTTCCGGTCGTTCGTCCGCACGGCTTTTTTCTCGACTCCAGCCCCCCGCCATCCCCCAATTTGGGAAAGCACCCATGAAAGCGTTGCTTCTGACGTCACCCGGTGAGCTCACCTTCACCGACATCGACGCCCCCACGCCCGGCCCTGGGGAGGTTCGCATCCGGATTGCAGCCTGTGGTATCTGCGGAAGTGACGTTCATGGCTTTACCGGTTCGACGGGGCGGCGCATCCCCCCCCTGGTGATGGGGCACGAGGCAGCCGGCACGGTCGACGCTGTGGGGGCAGGGGTCGATGACCTCGCGATCGGCACCCGGGTCGCGCTCGACTCAACCGTGTTCTGCGGGCAGTGCACCCACTGCTTGGCGGGCCGGGAAAACCTCTGCACCGAGCGGCAGGTGCTCGGTGTCTCCTGCGGTCCGTACCGTCGATATGGCTGCTTTGCCGAGCAGGTGGTGGTGCCCCGCCGGGTGGCCTATCCGATCCCCGACAGCCTCGACTTCATCGCGGCGTCACTCCTCGAGCCCCTCACGATCGCCCTTCATGCCGTTCACCTCGCGGGCGTCGGTCCCGAGACCCGCTCGGCTGTGGTCGTCGGCGCTGGCCCGATCGGCTTAGCCTGCGTCGCCTCGCTACGGGCCTACGGCGTGCCGAGAATCGCTGCGATCGATCTCGACGAGGGGCGACTCGGTCAGGCCCGTTCGCTCGGCGCGACCGAGACGATCGTGGCCGGGGATGACGCCGGTGGGAGGGCGGCCCGCTTCGGAACGTCGACACCCGACACCGACGGCGCTGACGTCGTCTTTGAGGCGGTCGGAGCCACGGCGCCGGTGCGGACGGCGATTGAGGCCTGCACGCGGGGGGGCACGGTGGTGCTCGTCGGGAATGTTTCCCCGCAGATCGAGATGCCGCTGCAGATGGTTGTCACGCGGCAACTGCGGCTCCAGGGATCCTGTTCGTCGGCCGGAAGCTACCCTGAGGCGATCCGGTTGGTCGCCGAAGGGAAGGTCGACCTGTCATGCTTCGTCAGCAAGGTCGCGCCGTTGTCGGAAGGGGTCGAATGGTTCCACCGCCTCCACGACCGCGAACCGGGCCTCGTGAAGGTCGTGCTCACCCCCTGATCTTCTCCACCGCCACATCAGGAACCGTTTGATGTCCTCCGCGATTCCCACCGGCCCAGCACTATTTGATCTCACCGGCCGCACGGCACTTGTCACCGGCGCCAGCCGCGGCCTCGGACTGCAAATGGCCGGAGCCCTCGCGCGGGCCGGCGCCGATCTGGTCATCACCGCCCGGAAGGTCGAGGATCTCGCCCCCCCCCGGGCCGCCCTCGAAGCCCACGGCCACCGGGTCACGCCGCTGCCCCTCGACCTCCGCAGCGAATCGAGCATTCGCGACTGCGCGGCGGCCGCGATCGAAGCCGCAGGCGCGATCGACATCCTCCTCAACAACGCCGGCTGCAACATCCGTAAGCCGGCCGTGGAGGTGACCTGGGACGACTGGAACACGATCCTCGACACGAACCTCCGCGGCACCTTTTTCATGGCTCAGGCGCTGGCCCGGCACATGATCCCGCGGAAACAGGGGCGAATCATCAACATCGGGAGCGTGACGAGCGTCTTCGGCTACGCCGGGCTGACCCCCTATTCGGCGAGTCGGGGCGGTGTGAAGCAGATGACGATGAGCCTCGCCGACGACCTCGGGCCGCACGGGATCACGGTCAACTGCCTGGCACCGGGGTGGTTCCGCACCGCCCAGAACGACGTGATGTACCGCGACGAGGAATGGGTCGGCTACCTTACCGAACGGATCCCTCTCAAACGCCCGGGGAAGGCGGAAGATCTCGACGGCGCCGTCGTCTTCCTCGCCTCCGCGGCAAGTGCCTACGTGACCGGGCAGACGCTGCTGGTCGACGGCGGGATCACGACCGGCTCGACACGGGCCCTGCCGCTCAAGAAATCGGTGTAACGCTCCGCCCATCCGGCCGACACCCCGCCCATGAACGACTCGCCGCCTTCCACAGTGCCCCTTTTTCGTTCCGCCGCCGGAGTGGAGGAGGCGCTCGGCCGCTTTCTCCTTCCCGCCGACCCGGCCCTCGATTCGATCGAGCGGGCGAGCGTCGCCGCCGGCCTGCCGGCGATAGCGGTGGCCAAGCCGCTCGGCCGGCTGCTCTCGGTGCTCGGCGTCGCCCTCGGCGCGAAGCGGGTCCTCGAGATCGGCACCCTCGGCGGATCAGGCGCAATCTGGCTCGCACGCGGCCTCGCGCCCGGCGGGAGGATCGTGTCGCTCGAACTCGATGCCGGCCGGGCCGACCTCGCCAGGCGGTCGCTCGCGGACATCGGCCTCGGCGACTCCGTCGAGGTTGTCACGGGGGCGGCGCTCGATTGGCTCGACGCGGCGATCGCCCGGGGAGAGCCCCCCTTCGACCTCGTCTTCATCGACGCCGACAAGGAGCGCTCGCGCGACTACTTCCAACGCGCCTTGACGCTCTCCCGGCCCGGCACCGTGATCGTCGTCGACAACGTCGTCCGCGAGGGGCGTGTGGCCGACGTCGACTGCCCCGATGCGGGCGTGCAGGGGATCCGCCGAATGCTGGAGTGGATCGCCGCCCGGCCCGACCTCGCCGCCACGGCACTCCAGACGATTGACGCCAAGGGCCACGACGGATTCCTCCTGGCGGTGGTGCGCGGCGACGGCGGCACGCAGATCGACTGAGGGCCGGTTCCACGATGGCGAAAAATCCCACCACCCGCGGCGGTGAACTTTTCTTTCCGGCCGCCGACGGTCCGTTCTTCGAGTGGTACCCCACCAATTCCGGCGGCCACGGCGCCGATCTGATCTGTGCCGAACTGTCGCGATTGGCTTACGCGCCGCCCCCGCGGATCGAGACGGAACTGCGCCGTATCGGCTTCGAGCACCTGGCGACCCTCGAGAGCCGGCGGCTGTTCTCCGTGCGGGCCGCCGCCGACGGCTTCGTGTGCCGCGATCCACGGGACGGCACGTTGTTCGCCGTCTTCCGCGGCACCGAGACGGGAAACCTCGACGATCTCCTCGCGAATCTCCTCGTCGATCCGGTCGAGTGGCGCCCGGGGATCGTCGTCCACCGTGGCTACGGCCGGACCTTCGACGAGCTCCGTGATCCTCTCGAGGAGTGGCTGCTCGCACCCTCCGGCCGCACGATCGCCACCGGCCACAGCCTCGGCGGGGCGTTGGCGACGCTCTGTGCCACCGACTTCCCGGCGGCGGAGCTGGTCACCTTCGGCGCGCCGCGCGTCGGCACCGACTCGCTCCGCCTCCGCTCCAGGCAACCGGGGCGGCGCTACGTGCACTGCTGCGACCTCGTCCCGCGCGTGCCCCCGGCCCACTTCACCGCAGCCGACCTCGAGGACCTCGCCGACGGACTGTTCGAAAACCTCGCACCGCCCGAGGGTTGGCTTGCCGTGGCGTCGCAGGGGGCGCTGCGGCAGGCGGCACGCCTGGCGGCCGGAACGGTGGCCCGGATCGCCGAGGGGAGGGGCTGGGACCACCCCTTCGTCCACCCCGGGCCACTGGTCTACCTCGACCGGCATGGGGATCTGCATGTCGATCCGCGCCTGGAGAGCATCTCCGCCGATCAGCGGCAGGCCCGCAGCGACTACCGCGAAGCCCTCGGCATCAGCGGTCTGCGAGGCGATGGCACGGCGCTGCTCGAGGCACTCGCCAGCCTCTCCGGATCGCTGCTGCGCGGCGATCAGGCGTCATTCCGGGCCGCCAGGGAGCGACTGTTTGCCGAAATCGTTCGGAGCGACGCGCTCGGACGCGTGGTTGTCCGCGATCTGGCCGACCACGCCGCGATCCATTATGTCCGCTCCCTCCTCCGGGCTGCGCGACGCAGCGGCGAGTGACCGCGGGCGACGCTTTGCCGCGGAGGTCGAACGGACCGCTCGGCGGGTCACACGAAGGCGTCGGCTGTTTCCGCGGGGGCGGGGCCGTACTTGAGCGGGGCCATGGTGAAGCTCGCCCGTCCCTAGCTGACACTGCGGACCGCCGCGGAATAGCCGAACATGCTCGCCAGTGGGGCTTCCGCCGTCAGCACCGTCACGCCGGCGCGGATTTCCGTTGCCGTGATGATCGCCCGCCGCTGCTGGAGATCGTTGATGACGTCGCCGAGATGCTCCTCTGGCACGCTCACCTCAACCCGCATCACCGGCTCCAGCAGCACCGATCCGGCGGCGGCGAGGAGCTTGTCGACGGCGTCGGCGGCCGCGATCCGGATCGCGACATCCCCCGGCGGCGGCTCGGGGATCGGGCTCTGGAGGACGACGATCCGCACGCCCCACAGCGGGCAGCCCTTCAGCCCCCCGCGCTCGGCGCTCTCCCGCACCGCCAGCGTCATCGCCGCGGCGATGTCGGCGAGGGCCTCGTTTTCTGGGTACCACCCCTGCTCGACGGTGACGCCCAATTGGTCGTCGGTCGGCTCGGCCCGGATCGTGACGGTGGCGACGAGCGTCTGCCCGGCCACCTGGCGGTTCGATTGTCCGACGACCGTGGCGGCGCTGCGGAGCGTCTCCTTGTAACTGACGCGCGGCTTGTGGACGCGGCACTTGAGGTTGAAGTCGCGCTGGAGCCTGTGGCGGATGACCTCGAGGTGGAGCTCGCCCATGCCGGAGATGAGCGTCTGCCCCGTCTCCTCGCTCTCGCTGGCCCGGAACGTCGGATCCTGCCGCTTCATCATCTCGAGGACCTCGGAGAGCTTCTTCCGCTCGAGGCTCGTTTCCGGTTCGATGGCCATCGAGATCACCGTCTCCGGGAACTCGATCGATTCGAGGATCACCGGCGCGTCGACATCGCACAGCGTGTCGCCTGTGATGCTGTTGCGCGGGCCGATGACCCCGACGATGTCCCCCGCCTCGCACTTCTCGATCTGCTCGCGGCGGTCGGCCTGCACAGCCCACAACTGGGCGATGTTCTCCTTCTTCTGCCGGAGCGGATTCCACATCCGGCTCCCCGCCTTGAGCGTGCCGGAATAGATGCGGACGAAGTACAGGTCGCCATGCTTCTCGGCAAGGATCTTGAACACGAGCCCGCAGAAGGGCGCCGCCGGATCGGCCTTGCGCTGGACCGTGACGGGGGTCTTCTTCGACGGGTCGAGGCCCTCGACCGGAGGCACATCGAGGGGACTGGGGAGATAGAAGGCGACCGCGTCGAGCACCGGCTGGACACCGATGCAGTCGAGGGCGGAGCCGGCAAGGACCGGCACAACGCGCCGGGCGAGGGTCGCCTCGCGGATTGCCTTGCGAATCACCGCAGCGGGGATCGGCGCCTCGTTCATCGCCAGTTCGGCAAGCTCGTCGGAGAAGTCGAAGAGGGTGGAAACAAGCTGCTCGCGCCATTCGGAGGCCAGATCGGCGACGTCATCGGGGATCGGGCCCACGGTGAAGGCCTCGGCAGGGGCATCCCCCTCGAGCACCTCGTCCCGCGGCGGATAGCTGAGGAGTTGCATCTCGACGAGATCGACGATCCCGCGGAAGGGATCCTTGACGTGCGGCGGGCCCATCCCCAGAGGCACATGGAGCACCAGCGGCTTGGCACCGAGCCGCTTCTCGATCTGGTTGACGACGCCGAAGAAGTCGGCCCCCTCGCGGTCGAGCTTGTTGACCAGCGCCACCCGCGGCACGTGGTATTTGTCGGCCTGCCGCCACACCGTCTCGCTCTGCGCCTCCACCCCCTCGCGTGCCGAGAACACGACCACTGCCCCGTCGAGGACGCGCAACGATCGCTCCACCTCGGCGGTGAAATCGACGTGGCCGGGAGTGTCGATGAGGTTCACCGTCACATCGCGCCAGCGAAAACTCACGGCCGCGGAGTAGATCGTGATCCCGCGTTCCTGCTCCTCGGGATCGAAATCGGTGACGGTCGTCCCCTTGTCGACGTCGCCGAGGCGGTGGCTCGACTTGGTGTAGAAAAGCATCCGCTCGGTGAGCGTGGTCTTGCCGGCGTCGATGTGGGCGACGATGCCGATATTACGGATGCTGGCCAATTGCCGGCTCATGATCTCACGATTCCTCGGTGACCGGCGGCGGTCACATCTTTCGGACGGTGCCGATGCCGAGCAGTTCCAGCCCCTTCCGCAGAACCCGGCCCGTCAGATCGCACAGAGCCAGCCGGCTCGAACGCTCCGGTTCAGCGCACTTCAGGATCGGCAGGGCGTCATAGAAGGCCGAATAACAGCAGGCCACGTCGAACAACCAGGCCGTCAAAACGTTCGGCCGGTAGTCGGCCTCGACATCCTCGAGGACCTCGCCAAAGCGGGCGATCTCGAGGGCCAAGGCACGCTCCTTCGGATCGGCAATCACGATCGGCGCTGCTAGCCTGCGCAGTTCCTCCCGATCGACGCCCCCCTTCTTGAAAACCCCCTCGTCCCGGGCCACGGCATACTGCATGTAGGCGGCGGTGTTCCCCTTCAGTTCGAGCATCTTGTCGTAACTGAAGACGTAGTCGGTGGTCCGGTTCTGGCAGAGATCGGCATACTTGATCGCCCCGATGCCGACCGTCTCGGCGACGTGCTGCCGCTCAGCGGCCTCGACGGAATCGTCGGCGGCCGCGACCGCTGCGGCCCGCTCCACCCCCTCGTCGAGGAGCGATTCGAGCCCCACCGTGTCGCCGGCCCGGGTCTTGAACGGCTTGCCGTCGTCTCCGAGCACGGTGCCGAAGGCGACATGGACGAGGTCGACCCCGTTGATGCCCCAGCGCTTTGCGGTCGCGAACAATTGGTCGAAGTGCTGCCCCTGCCGATGGTCGACGACGTAGAGGATCCGGTCGGGCTTCCAGTGCTCGAGCCGCCAGCGGATCGTCGCCAGATCGGTCGTCGCGTAGAGGAAGGCGCCGTCGGCCTTGCGGATGAGGAACGGGGGCTTGTCGTCGCCGTCGAGGAAGATTCCCATCGCGCCGCGGCTCTCACGGGCCAGCCCCTTTGCCTCAAGATCGGCAACGACGCCGGCCAACAGCGGCTGGAAGAAGCTCTCCCCGAGGGTGTGATCGAAACGGACATCGAGACGCCGGTAAAGCCGCTCGATGTCGCCCAGGCACGCTGGCATGAACCGCTCCCAGAGGGCCCGGTTGTCGGCATCCCCTTCGTGGAGCCGGGCCGTCTCGAGAAGAACCTCGCGACCGGCATCAGGGTATTTCGCCGCCAGGGCCGCGAGCGACCGATCGGCGGCGATCTCCTCCGGCTTGCCGTCGGCGAGTTTGCGGACGGTGCGGTAGATCCGCCCCAGTTCTCCGGTGGGATCGGCGGCGAAGGCGGCCTCGTCGCCGAACCGCTTCCATCCCCAGAGGATCATCCCGAATTGCGTGCCCCAGTCGCCGAGGTGGTTGTCGGTGATCGCGTGGTGGCCGCGGAAGCCGAGGATCCTGGCAATCGCATCTCCGATCACCGTCGAGCGGATGTGGCCGACGTGCATCGGCTTGGCGACGTTCGGCGAGCTGAAATCGATGACGATCGTGTCGGGATCGGCGACGACGGGGACCCCGAGGCGTTCGTCGCGGCAGGCGGCCGAGACCGCAGCGGCGAGGGCCTCGTCGCGCACCCGGACATTGATGAATCCGGGCCCGACGGGATCACCGGGAGGGGCGAAAGCTTCCGGATAGCCGGGGGCTTCCGCCAGGCGACGGGCGATCTCGATGGCGAGGTCGCGCGGTTTCTTTCCCGCCTTCTTCGCCAGCCCCATCGCCATCGTGCCAGAATAGTCGCCGAACTTGGCGTCGGCCGTCTCCCGGACTTGCTCGAGGAGCATGGGGATCTCCGCGGCGTCGATCGCCACGACCCCATCGGCGGCGAGGCCGTGGAGCGCTACCGAAAAGCAGTTCCGCAGCCGGTCGCGGAACGTCCCGGCAGACGCGGGTGCGGGGGGGGGTTCAGCGTCGCCCACCATCACGTCGCCGCTCCGAGAGACGGCAGGGGGACGCGACGAGCCTCGCTCCAGAGGTGCTCAAGATCCCAATAGTCACGGGCTTCGGCATCGAAAAGTTGGATGACGACGTCGCCGTAGTCGAGGACGATCCACCGCCCCTCTTCATACCCCTCACCGCCGCGCTTGCGGTCGTTCCACTCCCGCTTCATGACCGTCTCGATCTCGTCGGCCATCGAGTGGATCTGCCGACGGCTCGTACCGGTGACGACGACGAAGTAGTCGAACATCGGCGTCACCCCCCGCAAATCGAGGATGCGGATGTCGGTGCCGCGGGTCTCCTCCGCAATCCGCGCGGCGGCCAGGGCACGCTCAAGAGCCGGAGCGAGCGGGGGGGCCGCGGAGGGGTCAGCGGAGGATTTCACCATGGAACGTCGCGGGATCCGGAGGGGCTGGGGCCGAGAAAGGACCGTAAGTTCGTTAGTCTACCTGCAATCGCACCGCCCTCCCACTGCCCACACCGACGATTGTCGGGCTTTTCCACGGGCAGCTAACGCGCCAAGCACCGCTCGGCCGCCAGCGCGATCCCCAGGAGCACGAGATCGGGCATCTCGGTCGCGCCGGGCACGGCCGGCAGGATCGCCCGGCTCCATCCCCCAGTGAGGATCACCGGGGCCGAGGGCCCGAGGACCAGCCTCCCCCGCGCCACCAGTTCGGCGATCGCTCCGCGCATCCCCCAGCCGATGCCGGCGGCGATCGCCTCGCGGGTGTTCCGACCGGGGAGCGCGGGCGGATCAGCGTGCTCGAGGGCCAAGATCTCGGGGAGCTTGCTCGTGCCCTGGGCCAGCGCCCGCGCCATCAGCGTCGGCCCGGGGAGGATCGCTCCTCCCAGAAAACGGCCGTCGGCGGCCACCATGTCGACCGTCGCTGCGGTGCCGCAATCGACGATGATCGCCCCCTCGGCCTCCGGCTTCACCACCGCGGCCGCGGCCGCGGCCGCCAACCGGTCGATCCCCACGCGCTGCGGTTCGGCAAGCGCCGGCGGCCACGGCAGGTCGGCATGGCCGATCCTCCGCTGCCGGAGCGGTCGCCGACCGGTCGCCGATGCCTCGGCCAGCGCCATCTCAAGAACCGCCGCCGCCGCATCGTGGACACTGGCGACGAGGATCACTGCCGGCCCCGGCGCGGCCATCGCGAGCCACTGGCGAAGGAGGTTCGTGCGGAGTCCGCGGTTGTCGATCTCCTGGCGATGGCGGATGGTCGGCAGGGCACGGCCGCCGCTCGGAGTGCCGCCATTGCCGACGACGGCCGCAAGCTTGATCCGGCTGTTCCCCACGTCGGCGAGGAGCACGGTCTCTGGAGGTCGGGCGGAGCGATCCTCGGAGTCGTCTGGCGGGGACATGCAGGGCGGTCCTCCGGGAGGAACGGGCCGACGTCGGCGGACATTCCGCCGACACGCTCACGGCGCGGGTTCGTTCCGGGGGCCATCCATCTCGCGCACGACCGCGGCCAGGAGGCGATCGAGTCCTTCGCCGGTCACGGCGCTGACGGCGATCACCGGCCGGCCGGTAGCGGCTTGGAGGGTGTCGCACGCCTCGGCGGCAGCCGGGAGTTCGCACTTGCTGACGACGAGGATCTCCGGACGTTCCCCGAGACGTGGGTCGTGGAGCACCAGTTCCTCGCGGATCGCCCGGTAGTTGACGAGCGGATCGCTGCCATCCATCGGCTGCGGCTCGACGACATGGACGATGATCCCGGCCCGCTCGACATGACGCAGAAACTCATGGCCTAGGCCATGACCGGCGTGGGCCCCCTCGATGAGGCCTGGGAGGTCGGCGAGGACGAAGCTCCGGTCGCGCGAGATCGACACGATCCCCAGCATCGGCGTCTTCGTTGTGAAGGCGTAGTCGGCGATCTCGGGGCGGGCCCGCGAGAGCCGGGAGAGGAGCGTGCTCTTGCCGGCATTCGGCTTGCCGACGAGGCCGACATCGGCGATCACCTTGAGTTCGAGGAGAATCCGCCGGACCTCCCCTTTTCCGCCAGGGGTCGTTTCCCGCGGCGCCCGGTTCGTCGACGACTTGAAATGGATATTTCCAAAGCCTCCGGCGCCCCCCTGGGCGGCGACGAGTTGATCCCCCGGCGCGGCGAGATCCCGCAACACCAGCCCCGAGGCCTCGTCGATGACGATCGTGCCGGGGGGAACAGGCAACAGAAGATCGACTGCCGATCGCCCCTTGCAGTTTTTCGGGCCACCTGACTGACCCGACTCATCGCGCCATTGCGTTCGATGGGCCAGAGCCGCCAGCGAATCAACTCCGGGCTGAGCGCAGAGGATGATACTCCCCCCAGTGCCGCCGTCGCCGCCGTCGGGGCCACCGCGGGGAATGTACTTCTCCCGACGGAAGCTCGAGCTGCCTCGTCCGCCGTCGCCGGCCGCTACCTGAATATGGACGCGGTCGACAAACACGGTGTCGCCTGCCCCTCAAGGGCTGGGGGGGAAGGAAGGGATCGATCAGACCTGGACGTTGACCCGACGCCCCTCGCGGTCGAACGCAACGACACCGTCGACGAGCGCGAAGAGGGTGTAGTCGGACCCCATCCCCACGTTGGTGCCGGGATGGAACTTCGTCCCCACCTGCCGAACGAGGATGTTGCCGGCACGCACCTGCTGCCCGCCGAACTTCTTCACGCCGCGCATCTGGGCGTTGGAGTCACGACCGTTACGACTTGACCCCTGACCTTTTTTATGTGCCATGGCAAACGACCTCGAAGCGGGTTCTGCGGAATGGGTATCGGAAGGCAAACCGGGAGGCGAGAAGGAAAATCCATCCCACCGGCCCGAACACCCCCATTCCCAGCGCGAGACGGCGCGAGGCAGGGGGAGATGGACTCCGGATCTGATTAACGTTCGTACCGGAAAACCCAGGCGTGGTCAACGCCCTCACGGACAGCCGTGGCTGCGGCGAGGAGTGCCGGCCCTTCGGCCCCGAGCAGGCCAATCACCATCCGGGCCCGTTTTGCGGCATCCGTCTCGGCCCCGAAGACCGTCAGCATCGCATCGGAGGCAGTCAGGGCCCCGCCTGCGAGGACGGGACGACGGTCGAAATCCATGTCGTCGAGCACCGCCCGGCCCCGGGCAAGATCGAGCTCGTGGACGAGCGA
>Ga0114962_10002615_pt1 | contig 14876 bp, 10 predicted proteins | sample C_130820_MF_Meta_FD_87017 | JGI IMG/M metagenome (GOLD analysis project Ga0114962, IMG submission 87017) | Freshwater microbial communities from Lake Croche, Canada to study carbon cycling - C_130820_MF_MetaG | ecosystem: Environmental > Aquatic > Freshwater > Lake | place: Lake Croche, Canada...
ACCAATACCAAGGCGCCGAAGAAGTGGGCCACTGTTAAAACTCACCCCGTCCGCCGTTAATTTGTTGCCTCTAAGTAATGTTCTGGCCTCGTAAATACTATGCAGGCCTCACTCGTAAGGCTGCCGCCACGCGTAAAAAGGAGATTGCTCGATTCGGAGCCAAGTCCTGGAAAAATAAGGCGGCCTACAAGGGCTTTTCCACGGACAAGGGAGTCAAGACAAAGAAGTCCTCTTATTCGGCGACCTGGGAAAGACGCTTTCCAGGTGTGAAGTCCCTAGAGGATCGCGCCAAGGTCACGGGTGTTCCTCTCAAATACATAAAAGAGTGCTTCAATCGGGGCATGGCGGCCTGGCGCACGGGACATCGTCCAGGCGCCACGCAGCAACAGTGGGGCTATGCTCGCGTCTCGAGCTTTCTTTTGTGTGGAAAAACGGCCCACACGACTGATGCGGATCTCGTGCGGAAATCGGGGGGCAAGTGGTTTTCGAAGTGCCATTAGGGTCGTGTTATATGCTTAGGCATAACACTTCGGGTAGTGTTATATGCTTAGGCATAACACTTCGGGTCGTGTTATATGCCTAAGCATAACACTTCGGGTCGTGTTATATGCCTAAGCATAACACTTAACAGAACAAGGACGGGATCCGCTCGATCATATCATAGATACTAATACGTTGCTGGCCCTGCCACAACGCATCAGCATCCGCGCGCCGAAAGGTGGCCATTCGTGATTCGTAGTCGAGGCTGATGGCGACTCGAAAGCAAACATCCGTGAATTCATCCAAGGTCGGCGTCTCAGATATCGAGTGGGCCTTGCACCAGGCCTTCACTGTAGGCGTGGGCTTCAGGGGCTCCTGCATCCAAACAGTCGTCTCCTTCTGAGCGCGAGCATATAGAGGCTTCATCTGAATATCAATGGCCGCGGCGGCATCCTGAATCAGCTGCATCTGGTGTTTCAGATCCTTCATGACTTCATAGATGGAATCGTCTTCAGAATCGGACATACTGTTTGTAGCAAAGCAATAGTGAGGCAATTTTAGTAACGTGTTGTGCCGGCGTTAAAGGCTTTTCGCCAGTAGACTAATCGGTTCATGATACTCTATAATAGCAGCGCTGTGGAAACCGGGGCCCGTAGGCTCCACACTAAAGATCATGTGCGCCGGGATACAGAGAGCCTTTCCAGGATTCAGCACAATATCCATGTATTTCAGGTCGGCCACTAGCGGAGTGTCATCCGACGTCAGAGAAGAGAAGTAGCGGGTCTCCCAGGCGGCCGGCAAAAAGGGTTCCGAGTTCTTTGAGAGAAGACCGACCATATAGGAGCCCTCCGTCGGGATAATGCAAGTGTAGAGCGCCTTCGCCCGTGTCATTCCGAGCCCGCCAATCAAGGCCTCGGCCCTACTCGACCCCACAAGAGGGGCGATCCAGGAATATTCCTGGAAAAGGGGGAGCCAGGTGTGCGCGGCCCAAATCGGAAGAGAGAGCTGCTGGCCGAGTTCATCTCGCTCCCCCTGCGTCATTTGGTGGGTTTGCGGAGTCGAAAGAATCTGGCTGAGAGTCTGCTGTCCAATCTGGAATCCGGCCAAACGCGTGCTCTTCTCCAGCGACTCTCTCGAGAGCCCCTTTGGAGGGCTGCATCCGCGAACCACGATCGGCTGGCGCTCCTCTAGAAGCGCGCCGAACTGGGCATCCACCTGCGACTGCTCGACCTGCAGAATAGTATTTTCCGAATGCCTTTGCATGTAAAAGACGACCATTATGAGGAATATGATTGCCACGATGCCGAGAATCTCTAGCATCACTCTGTTTGTAGGCCAGGCCCTTTAGCCTTGTCGTTGACCGCGCCTCGTCGAACCCTTACGACTGAGAGTTCCCCTCCTAAGAGTTCTTCTCAAATGCGCGGCTACAATACGCTCCTCAATGGGAGGCAGCTCCTCGGCCTCCAGCCCCTCTGACTCAATAGGTAGGCCCGCATAGTAGGCCTCCAAGGCCGCGACCAGCTGCTCGGCCACCTTCGGACTAATCTCGTCCGGATCCTCAAACGGGCCGGGAAATATCATAAAGGGCGACTCACCAATCCAGGCCTCGACCACTTCGTAGAGGCCATCCAGGAAATCGGAGATGGCGTCCTGCACCGGCACGTTCTCGTCCATCAGTGCCGCGTCGAAATCTTGAATAATATCGGTGCACAAGCGATTGTAGTCCTCTATAGAGGAATGGAGCTCGTTCACGTGCTCCGGGGTTAGCCAGTCCGATGTATCGAGGCCGGGGCCGTAGCTCTCAATGAATTCAGACATGTCCGTCCATATGAATTCGGCCAGAGCGGCCGTGCCAGCATCCAAAAGATGCTTTACACAGAATCGGCGAAAGCTCCATAGGATTATCTGGGGAATGAGAGCAGCCCAGGGAGTTTGGGGCGGGGGCCCGAGAAGCGCACGTAACTTATCGTTCGGTTCTGAGGTCAGCCACATTGTTAGTAGAAGGGGATTAGTTCTTAGACCGCGTTTTCGACTGGGTGCTCATGACAGAATAGCGCATGAACTTCTTGTAGCCCTTGAGGTGCGCCTTGTAGTATGCCTCGCGATCCTTCACCGAGTCAAAAAAAAGCTTGCGACGAGTCTTACCGTTGTTGAAGGCAATCGCCTGAAAGTTGTTGCAGAGACCTTTCTTAAAGGCGGCTCTGCTACAGCCTTTTTTGAGTGTGACGGGCATTTCTATTTAGGAGTTAGACGCCAACTGGTGACATAGAGCTGCCCAGCGGTCCCGCCGGATCGAGAGCACCGATCGAGGCGCTCGGCTTCGGCCGCACCTGGCCCATCGACTTATACCGATCCTGCTTCGTGGCGTTGTTGAACATGAACCCCGACGACTGGGCCAGATTGTAGTTATCGGCCTCCGTGCGGCAGTCATAGGGGCCGGAGCGGATCAGGGCCTTCGGGAAGGCGATCTCCTCGATCCGGCCAGGATTCTGAGGTGTCGAGCGAGTCGGAATGAGCTTCCGCGCGTCATACATGTCGCTCTGAGCCGACGGCTCCCACTGCTTCTTCTCAGGGACGCCAAGAGGGCGGTCGAGGCCTCTGAGAGCCGACTCGTTGTCGATGGCCGTGGCGTAGCGCTGGAAGGGGTATGTCGCGCCCCCCGAAGGGAGCACGAGGTTCGGATTCGTAGGGGGCGCGGCCTCGTTGTCGCCGGCCGTAGTGTATTCCATGCAGATACGCGTCCACGGTCTCGGATCCGTCGGAAGGGTGGCGTGGCCCTGGGGAAGTGTCCGCTTGAGAATCATCCCAGGATCCCAGTGAGACTGGAGACAGACTGGGGGATAAAAGGGCGTCGGCCCCTCGGAGTTTACTGGCATTGGATGCGCCGGCGATCCGAGCAATGTTGGGTTACTGCCAGGGACGCTCATATCTATCTAGCCCTAAGTTCTTCCTTGATAAACCAGCGCCGGTTTCGGGATCTCCACAATCTCCTTCTTCTCTACCACTTGGATCACCACATTCCACTCACAGTCGCTGTTGTCGATGACAGATTCAGTGGGGTCGAGCCACTGGAAGGTGAGCTTGTCCATCCGACCCAGAGGCGGCGAGAAGCTGACCGGATTGCTGATCAACGTCTGGGCGTAGCTCCCGAAGCTTGCCAAGAGAAGCTTGGCGTGAAAGGCCTTCGTGGAGCCCGTCGTGTCCTGGGTCAAAAACAGATTCTCCTTTGAACCCGAGTCGACACGATTCATATCATACTCCGGATTGAGCCGCAGATTTATGTAGTCATCGAGAATCTTAAAGAAGGAGGGGGCCGTATGGACGGTCGAGTAGGGGGTATCGACCTTGTCATAGCCCAGATTCCAGCCGAGACCCCACTGGTCCTCCAGCTTCGCGTATTCTCGACTGAGGCTCGATTTCCAGAGAATGGAAAAGGTCAGCGGATCCGTAAAGCGCTGGCGATACTGGGCCGAGGCCGGTAGAATATTCTTGAGATCCGCCTGAATAAAGGCATTTATATTGGAGTTCACGTTCGACGTAATACTCTGCACTAGCTGAACCTGGTTATTATATGTCGCATACAGATTTACGAAACGGTTGTAAAAGTCACCGAAGCCAGTCAGATTAGTAAAGTTAGAGCCATTAAAGCCCTTAATAATGTTCGCCCCAAAGGTCTTTTCTGCATAGATAAAGTTCGAGTTGAATCCGATAAGCTGCTTGTAGTATTCGGGCGAGAAGAGGTTCGAGCTAGTAGCCGACAGTCCAACTTCGCCGCTGAGATCTGGGAGTTTCACATAGCCGAAGTCGTAGCGATTGTTCAAGCTGCACCGCAAAATAACCTGCGATTTCTCAGTCGGCGAGTAGTTTCGTATAGCCGCGTAGTAATAGGATCCTGGCTCAGATACCTGCAACGGCACCGAAAAGACGGAGGCGCCAAAGGCCTCGCCGCTGAATCCAAAGTCGGCGGCCAGAATATTGCCTGAAGTTTCCATACCCCAGCGGCCCTCGTCGGGGTTGGTCACATCACCGAGATCACCCTGGAGTTTGGCAAGAGAGTCATAGACCGCAATAGCCGTGTGCGGATATTCTGGATACTCGAGGTTTGTCTTATCCTGCATGAAGGTGAAGTTATTGGCCACCTTTGTGAAGACTATCCGCTGCATCGGATAGAAAATCTGCCAGCCCGCATCAATGCCATTCGGCGCATCGAAGGTGCCTCCGCGATTTCCGTAGATTGTTCCATCATAGAGGGCCCATTTGGAACCGGCCCCACCCTGATACAGGGCCGTAGGAGTTCCTGGGAAGTTGTAGGCAGATGGCGTCGTGATAGCCGTCGTTCCATTGTAACCAGTTACCTGGTAAATAGAGCCAAATCCAGGCCTTAGGAATGAAATAATATCCTTAAACGGACTGCGAGTTACAATGGGTGATATATAGTTATCATTCAGAGTGTAGACAACCAAGGTCATATTCCCCTGCGAACCAGTTATTCTAAATCTTGGATCAATGACATTGGTATCGGTATTAAAGGTGAGAATAGCGAAACTATTAATCATACCGCCCGAGGATAAAAATATATAGAGAGGAGATGTAACATATTGAGACGTTTGAGCCGACTGCTTCGCTATCATAGAATCTACCGCGGGATCTTGAGACACGTATTCGATAATCATACCATCCGCGCCATAGTATTTTTGGTAATAGACATGCGAGACCCCCGATGTATCATTTACAGATAAACTAAATCCAAAGTCATTATTCACGGTTGCGCTTATCAAGTTGCATCTTGTAAAATCAAAGGGTGATTGAATACTGAAGTTTTGAATAATCTGACCCCCAGTTGAACTATACCCCCCTTCAGAATCCATGACCGTTACGTAAAGTAATGCGTCGACAGAATAAGAGAAAAATACAAAAAAGATGGCATTCGATGCCATGCCAATATATGCAGAGTTTGCAGTAGGATCCATAATCTGATCGATAGTAAACTGATACACTTCCTTGAATACAAGAGGATTGCTCTTTGGAGGTTCCGCCATCAACTTATTCATTCGTGCATTCATTCTGTTGACAATCTGGGGCGGGCCATGCACATGTTCTTTGATGGCAAAGTTCAGCTGAGAGAAATCGGTGGGGTAAGAATATACGTGGAATACACTATCAAATGTAATAAGATATCCTACGTTATCGAATACTGCATTCGTAGTAACAGAGGGGCCTATCCAGGGCCGCATGGCATTTGGATTTAACAGAAAGTCATACGGAATCAGATAATGTATAACAGTTGTGCCAACCGGCATGGACTGTTCATACTGTGACTGTGTCTCATCATAGCCATCAGGTGGTCCGCCGGCCGAGACAGGAGGTAGTGGGTGCGGAACACCTGTAGGAATAAGAAGCTGTTTTCCATTGGGCGTTGTATTACCGTCGAAATATGTATCGGACACGTCCACCGTATTCTTGTTTATGATAGGATATGGTATAAGAGACCCAATTAGTCCATTGTATCTGGATATCTGGTAGTATTCATCGAATGGCACGAGAGTGTATATAGAGTTCGTGTCAGGATTAAACTCACGACGAATCTGCGAATAACCGTAAATATTCTGATTCGTCTGTGGTTTGTAGCTATAGTCGCGAGTAAACTCATAAAAACCGGCGCCAGGGTCTACTCCGAACCCATAGTTATCGGCATTCTCCTGGATTGAAGTATAATACTTTAGTGATGAGAACTTTAATACAACAAGTGAGTTTGAATATTGAAAAAACCCGTATGGATTGTTTGGATCTGGTCCAACATTACTTGGTAAACTCGATACTAAAAATACACCGAGATATTTTATATTCTGGTTTACATCTACGCCTCCGCCCCAATAGGCTGCGAACATGGCCCGCTCAATGTTCCAAACGCCCTGATCTGGAACGAATGAAATACCCATAACACCGTCTCCGAGCTGTATAACATTTGATCCTCCATAGGAATATCCTCCTATAGGGACGGTGGTGCTTGAACTTGTAAATGCCGGCAAGTTCGTCGGCGATACTAGTCCTGGATCAGTGGGGATGGGCGCCTGATTTTCCGATGAGGCTAGATAATGTGTATAATACGGATGTATAATAGATATTTCACGCTTTGCCACCCGGCCTGGAGTATAGAGACTTGCGCCACCAGGTGTTAGAATCGCATTTTGAGAACCGGTGTAAAAGTAGCTCTGCGCGACCGGATCATAGTCAGAAATCTTTTGCATAATATATCCATTCGTAGGATCAATGCGAAAGCTACTTGCGCTCTTATTTCCTGCGTTTGGGAAATACGGAGTATACCCAAAATAATCCGTTGCATCATTGCTCACTCCACTGGCGTCGTAGCCGATGGCGATTGTGGAATATGTTAAGGGCGTATACAGAGGATCAATCTTTGTGGATGGAATGAGATTTGAACTAATAGGCAGATGAATAAATGCTGGATCGGCAAGATGTGCATAGTTTGTATTGAGTAGAGCCTGCGGTGTAGAAGGATCTGCAAGAGGATCAAACCCATCGAGAGATGATGTAAGTGGTGTGTAACCACCGGATTTAAACCATGCAACAATACGATAGGATTGAGTGGGAGAAATATTATTCACTGGTCTGGAGAGAATGTAGTAATACTGTTTCGGATATACATCGAATGTGACGGTAGATGCGCTGATATCGATCGTGGTCGTCGCGCTAGTATTATAGTTGAAGGCACTTTCGTTGCCATTCGACTTTATATCTGCTAATGCGGCGGCTCGGTCGTGATAAATAAACATTTTCATAGGAGTCACAAAGTTCGAAGAGTTGATTGTTGTAATGGTGATCGATAATGAATAGCGGTAGTTTTCGGGAACTTGTCCTGGGGCAGTAGGCGTATAGATTTGGTATAGGGCGATATTATTACCGACATAGCTCTTTATAGAGTCTCCTAGCCAGTATCCAACAGATAGCTGATACGTTGAGCCAAAGTTATTCGTATCATAAAAAGAGTATCCAGGAAGATCGCTAAAGTGATCTGGGGTCGTATGATACAGAATCCAATCTAGGTTAAGATCCGACTGATTCCAGACATATGAATAAGAGTTATCGAAAAGTTGCTGCTTATCTTGAGGATAGTTATAGTTGTAGTAAAGATAGCGAGATTTTGTGGGGCGCGGGAGAGTTTCAATCTGCAGAGTCTGCCGCACTGGGCTCTTAAATTTAAAAATAGTATACTTCTCTGGATCAAGAGGGATTACAATATCCGCGTAGCGAAGAAGAGGATTCACATAGAGCTGCTCGGAGCATAGATCAACAAAGTAGTGCTCGGTGTCAAAGACATCATTTCGAACTGAATATGGGTGGTTTGAGGCCGGGTCCAGATTAAAGGGACGCGCCAACACATCAATGTTGGACAGGCCGGGCCAATAGTTCGGCGATCCCTGCTGAAACTGGGAAGTGATGTTAGTCTTGATAGGAAGAGTGTTGCGCGAAATCACAGAGCTATCAAAGTTCGAGCTGATACCGATCGCGCCCGTAGCGTCGCGGATCGGCACATAGTAGTTAGGATTCGCAATATAGGAAATATCATAGGTGTTGAAAGCAATACCGAAATAGGTGGCCAAATATTTCTGGAGAAAGTAGAACATGTCATTCACAACCGCCAGTAGGAGATTATTCTGTGTCTGTAGGGTCGCAAACTGGGCCGCCGACAGATTATTCTTCGAGAGCTCCTCGGATTGATACTGGGCTTGTTTATTGGCGAGAAGATTGACTAAACTGGTGTTCAAAGAAGTTGTTGCGATTGTTATCTTATTTGACTGGGCCTGCAGAGTGGCAGTATACTTGTTCACGAGGCCGTATCGGAAGGTGTGTAGGAGGCGATACTTATCCAAGGGCTCGAAGTTAAGGTTAATAATAGCCAGGATTACTGGGTCATCGATGCCCTGAAAGGTGTAGATAACACGGTTATAGGGAGTCTCGCCCGGAAAAAGACCGGCCGATACATCGAGATTGATTGGGACAATCCCAGGATCTAGTAGAACCTCCTTCAATACAGGATAATAGTAGGCAACCTTCAACTGATCCGTGGTGTAGCTCGATAGGCCGGCATACTGATTCTCAAAATATCTGGAAATAATGGTAGTAACAGTGGGATTTGGTATGAAGATGTCCGCGAGACTATCGTAGTAGTTATCGCCAGGCTGGTTGAAGTTCAGGAAAAAGTCACCCGTGCTCGAAAAACGGAGAGCAAAGTCCTGGAATCCGTTCGGAAAGTCGTAGAAGAGGGGTGTGACGTTGAGCTGAGTCGTGATTTCGCTAAGCAGACTATTAATGTCGTAGGTGCCCTGTCGGATGAAGGACTTTACGATCGCATCGAGTCCGTTGTTTGCGCGCCCGTTCTCCAGAATAGAAATGGACGTATTCTGCTTCGAGGGGCGGAAGTAATAGAAGGCCGATAGAAGTTTTATCTGAACCAGTTGAAAGGAGGTGACGTTCGTATAGACTCGCGGGAGTCGGAGAGTCACATTCGTCGGCTGCCTATATGCATTTCGGTCTCTATCCGTGCTATTCAACATGATAATGCTATTGACCGACTGGCTACTCGACTTCAGCTGCACACCAGAGGCATCGGGCTTGATCTCATAGTTCGTGAGGACCATGGGCGGGGCATTCAGGGGCGCCCCCATGGAGTTTTTCATATAGACGAGTTCGCCTGACATGTCGAAGCTGGGACCGGCGAGAGCCGTCAGCGAGAGCCCCTCGGCGAGGGCACGAAAGTTCGCCGGCTTTAAAGATGGACTTGATGGCGCAGAGTCCGAATATATGGATGAGCCCTCAGATTCCGATCCTGACTCAGAATCGGAACCCGCGTAGGGTCTATAATAGCTACTCATCCCCTTCTACCAATGAGCGTAGGTTACTTAAGCCGAGTTATTTCCGTCTGTAGAGCGGCGATCTCCTCCATCAGGAACTTTGTGGCGCCCAGATGCGCGTATTTCAACTGTCCTAGGCTGGCGACCTCCGTCTTACCCATCGGTGTCTTCTCTTCCCGCACAGACTTTGGAAAAAGCGTTGACAGTTCCGTGGTAAGAATACCGAGACGAGTCCGATCGGAGATCCGAAAGGTAGATGCGAACTCTGGGACATAGTCGTAGCGTCTGAGAGGGATTTCCTGGATGAGGGTGGCGCATCTCTGGAGATTGGCCGGCTCTATCTCTTTTTTGAGAGAGCGGTCCGAAATATGCTGGAGCGAGCCCGTATACAAGAGCGACCGTGTCTGAATATCGTTCAGATCATTCTGTATTGTGGTTGCATAGAGGGTGCTTGGCCATCTTATAGAGCCCACATTCATTTCAATGCCCGCATTGGGATCCATTGCACTGGGTGAAGCCAGATCGTCCGCGTATTTCTTATTCGATATCCACATCGTCATGCTATCCGTTGTGATATAGCCTGAATAGACTGAGAACTCCAGAAATGGAGTATTATCACCCGTATCTGGATTCGGATTGATTAATGGATAGTTGGCAAAGTCGTTTACTTGTATATCTTGTATAAAACCTTCTATAATCAAGGTATTTTTATCAGTAAAGTTATAGTTTGCAATCTCGACTATGCGAACATTACCATTCACAGCGATGACTAGCGATCCATAGGGGATTCCTGGATAAGGAAGAACATGGCGATATCTTACATTGCAATAAAGAGGGTCGCCTGATGGATTATTAAACGATAATCTAATATCAGTTGATAGAGTGGCCACTACGCTAAAGGGATCGGTATAGAGTCCCGAGCCTTGCCCATATTGAAAGGGGGGTATGTTTATATCATGCAGATCCTGCTGCGGATCAACTACAACAAACGTAGATACCCACGGACCATTTGGTGTCATTGTGCTGTAGTCAAAGGGGTGTCCGAGAGTTGCCTGACTATTTATAACGAGTGTGTCCATGTTGGCGATGACGGCGCTTGTCGTCACCGTATTTATTTCTGTAGTCACGACTGCAGGCGTGGCTATCAGCGGAGCGGCCACCGTGCTCGTATACACATTCTGGAGTTTCGTAACACTTGCTCTAGTCACCCCCGTATTTATCATTCCTGACGCATCATTGATTATGGCCGCTGGAAAGTAAAAGGCCGGACCGTCTAAGGCAATACTTGTGCTGACGGTAAAGCTAGAGGGCGAGATTAGATTCGTAGACAGGCTGCCGGCCGTTAAAGTCTGGGTCATTACATTATTAGTGCTCAGATTTCCGATTGTAAGATCAGTGGCTATTAGAGTCCCGTTTGTATGCAAACTCGATATGTGAATGGCCTCCTCGGTATACAGATTACCAGAAATCACGGTGCCTGTGCTGAACATCGATGCTGTTATACTGGTTATCTGGGAGGTGCTGGCTGCCACGCTGCTTATATTGAGAGATCCCTGACTATTCTGAATAGTCGCGGAACTCATTATGAATGAGGTCGGATGGCCCGTAAAGCTAGAGAAGTATATGGAAGGTGTATAGGCACGTGACGAACGAATGGTATTTGTAGATAGAAACGGTGTTCCGATGGCACTGATTGTCGAGGCTGTTATGTAGCCTGGGCCTAGTTTGATTTGCCGACAGCCGACCGTGTCCGTGCTCGCGCTAGAAATATCGATGCCTTTTACCACTAGTTCGTTGACGGATAAACTGGTTCCATCCACCGTAACAGAACTAAAGACCTTGGACTTAACTGTTTGCGATGCTATTGCATAACTGGTTACCGTATTTCCATTATATGTAATATTACGTGAAACGGTCATATCAGTAGAAGAAAGATCTAGACAACTCATATTTGCTAGACGCAGACTATCTGATACTGTGTCGCCGAGATTGCCTCCTCCAGATACATAAAGATTTCCGAAACTCGCTAGGCTTGAATCTTGCACTATGAAAATGGAACTGGCAGTTCCACTTTGACTTACCAGTTGGTTTGTTGTGATTGCATTCGTGCTTGCGCTAGTCGCTGAAAAGACGGTTGCCGTCATCGTCGCACTACTTACAGATGTGGCGTCGAGGCCGAGAATATTATTCTCACCCTGCATGAAGGGTGCCTGGTTCACAATCGTCCAGTTCGACACATCCTGAGCCACGAGAGAGACATATCCAAATGGTATATTAATCGAGGATAAAGTGATTGGATTGACTCCGTTCGTGCTCAAGAAAATGGGTGACGTGGCACATCCCGTCTGATCAAAGATTGACACGAAATGACCCGGGATACTTGAACTCGATATGTAGACGGTATTATCACCAGACAGACTAAGAATCTGAATGGCGGTTGTACTTTCATTTACGATCCCCAGGACCATTCTACTTAACGGAGTGATTCCACAGTGCTTCTGAGCGCCGCCACCTCCTTTAAAAGATACTGCGTGGCTCCCAGATGTGCCATGTCCAGCTGCTGCGTGTCAATGGTCTTCACGGTTGAAAAGCCAGGGACCTCCTGTTTAGTCACGGACTTGGGGAAAAAGGCCTCGTATTCGTCGGCCATCACACCCAGGCGGTGAATATCGGTGACTCCAAAGGTATTCACATATGCATCCTTGAAGGCATATCGGTGTAGAGGAATATCGCGGATAATATCATGGCATCGCTTCAGATCGGCGGACTCTACATTCTTCTTTAGCCGTGGATCCGATATGAAGTTGAGGGAGCCATAGTAGAGAAGGTTCCGTGTAGAAATATCATTGAGCGAGTTCTGGATCGTCGTGTCATTGAGGGCATAGTTCCACTTTAGCACACCATTTTGCATATTAATGTAGTTATCATAGTTGGCAAGAGAGAAGTTAATGTTCGAATATGACTGCATCGTAACAGTTGCCCTCGAATCGTTAATCATAGTGGCATCCCATATCCAGGCACTCGGATTCGTGATATCATTCACAGCAAAGGATCGTAGATTTGAGGTGAGATCCTCTGCGTAGTATCCGTATAAGGAGAATACTGGATTATATTCGGCTGACATGAAAGAGGCGGACGTGAGTTCGTTGGCCCAGAAGAGACTGGTCTGAATATCAACGAGACCCCCAGGAACAAAGTTGCCAGGGTTTGGAACAAAATACTTAAATCTGGCATTTACATTGTAGGGTGTGTTTGAGGTATATCCAGGTGGTTTCACATTACTCAGAATCATAGGATTGAAATAATCGCCGTTGCCTGATACGACACAGTTCGTAGAACTCGTGCAGATCCAATAAGGGCCGCGGATTGCGGGATCCACGGGCTGGCCAATCGTAATCTTATTTGCCGTGAGAGTGCTTGTATACATGGTGCTCGTGATCAGATTCAACGTCGAGACAGAGTTGGTGAGGACGTTTAAGGCCTCCAAGTTAAGCGTGGTTCCCGTGCTGATAAATCCTGTAATATAGAGTTGATCGGTCGTAAGCGAGCTGGCCGAAAGATCGGTCGTAAGAATCGAGCTTGCTGTGATTAGCGCATTTGGAATATCGAGGGTCGTTATATTGGCGCCGGTAAAGGTGCCAGTAATATTAACGCTATTCACAGCGAGGGAACCTACTGTAAAGTTTTCCGCCTTAATATTCTGTCCATAGAGGGTGGTAGTCGAAACACTATTCACTATACCAGAGTCGATCGATATGTAGCCAGCAAGATCAAGGTTTCCTAGCAGCGTGATTGTAGAGGCACTGAGAGCCTGGGTTGTCATAGATATCGTCGATAGGTTACTTGTTGCTAACGTGTCCGCAACTATGCTGGCGATAGAGAGAGAACCGTGCGGATTTACTATCTGGGTTGAAGAGAGATCCATGATCTGGAGGTCGGTCGCAATGATCGAGCTATTCACATAGAGATTACCCGTCGATAGCCTCGAAGTTGATACAGTGCCTGTGCTAATAGACGGTGATATCATACCTCCAGTAAAGACAAGGGTGCCACTGACTGGCGTGATTGTGTTACCATTGATGTCGATCTGGCTTGTTACGGAAAGAGAGCCGGTCGATATGGCGGAGGCATTTGCAGTGGTCGCTGTTAATGGGCCTCTAATAATGGTAGAGTTTGTCACAGTGATGTCACCGAGAATGGCTACTTCCGAAATGGTGCTACGTGATGTAACCGTTCCATTTAGACAGTTTATACTGGCCTGAATCGCGGTCAAGTTACCATCAATAGTTAGATTTCGTGTCGTAATAGTCCTAGTTACACTCATGCTTCCGGTTGATAGATTGCTTGCCGCAATATTTCCAGTAAAGGTGGCAGATCCTCCGTTAATATTTCCATTAATCGTGGTTGTGTAACCGTCTACGAGCTGGTAGGGAGGGCCCACGACAAGAGTATTATACTGAACGGGGCCGTAGCAGTTGAGATTGGAATTCACGATTAAATCGTCCGTTTGTATTGATGATGTTAGGACGGAACTAGTAACAAAATAACTGGTGACTAAGTTCGTTGTGCTAAGATTATTGACACTGGCAATGACCTTATTCTGTGGAAAGCCAAATGAGTTTGCGAGAGTCCACGTGTTTTCATCCTTGCTACTCACTGTAACGTAACCGTAGGGATTAGTGATTAATATGCTGGTGGTTCCGTCCAAAAATGTAACCGGATTGGGATTCGAAGGATCGGCGCCAACGGTGCTTACAATGATTGTTTGTGGCGTGGACAGATAGCCTGTAGAGTCGCGGATAGTGACTATTTGACCGGGTGATCCATGTTGAAGATACACAATCGCATTTTCTATAGGAGGAGTTAAGAGGGATGAATCAATGAGCACAACGGAGGTGGCCGCGGTCACAAAGACCTCCGTGTACATTTCTAAACTTAGCGCCTAATAGAATGCGGCTCAAGACTATACGTAGATCACGCCGACCGGAAAAGAAGTTCGATGCGGTCTTTGAAGAGGACGGTCGTGAAAAGACGATAAGTTTCGGTGCGGCTGGAATGTCCAACTATACCAAGCACAAGAATACCGCCCGCAAGGCCCGCTATATTCGGCGACACACGGGAAAGGGTGAGAACTGGGGTAAGCCAGATACGGCGGGGGCGCTTTCGCGTTGGGTCCTCTGGAACAAGAAGACTCTGAAGGCTTCCATTGCCGACTACAAGCGGCGCTTTCATCTGTGATTCGTTTACAGGGCATATTTTTAAAGAGTGCAAGGGACAGATATGGCGACAACGGGCGCCGCGAACTCCTTTGTAGTCAATATCACAGAGCTTCAAAACGTGATCACGAATGCCGGTGGGGCCGCTCCCAATCTCTCGAACGCGGTGGCTCAGCTGCAAGAAATGGTCATCTACGACACGAAGGAAATCAAGGCGAATATCCTCGGCACCTTCAATACCGGCTCGATTAAGGTCAATGATCCCTTTACGACCTCGGCGACTACGGTTGGGCAGCTCATTATTACT
>Ga0114962_10002621_pt1 | contig 14865 bp, 15 predicted proteins | sample C_130820_MF_Meta_FD_87017 | JGI IMG/M metagenome (GOLD analysis project Ga0114962, IMG submission 87017) | Freshwater microbial communities from Lake Croche, Canada to study carbon cycling - C_130820_MF_MetaG | ecosystem: Environmental > Aquatic > Freshwater > Lake | place: Lake Croche, Canada...
ATTAATAATTCTACTACTCAATTAGAAACGTTTACGTCCAATATTAGAGAAGGGTTCACTACAGCTAAGCAAACCACGGCTAAGCAAACCATGGCTCAGCAAACCACGCCTAAGCAAACCATGGCTCAGCAAACCACGCCTAAGCAAACCATGGCTCAGCAAACCATGGCTCAGAAAACCATGGCTCAGCAAACCATGGCTCAGAAAACCATGGCTCAGCAAACCATGGCTCAGCAAACCATGGCTCAGCAAACCATGGCTCAGAAAACCATGGCTCAGCAAACCATGGCTCAGGAAACTATAGATCAGGAAACTATAGATCCGGATAACATACTTGACCTACCACGCGGAACCGTTGGTTATGAAAGTATGCAAACTTATAAACAATCATTACTACCTGAACATTACCAGGTTACCGAAACTGGATTAGTAGACGATACCATAAATAATAAAATGTTGCCAATGAAACAAACCGCTCAAGAATACTCGGTTGTTCTCGATAACATAGACCATAACTATGGAGATATAATAAATAAAGTGAACGTTATAAACAATAAAACAAATGTTTTAAAAGGTAATCCTAGATATGATTACGCTGATAATATGTTGATGGGTGATTTTTATGACGAAAATGGAAATTTAATAACACTGAGGGGTGACATGGATATGGGCGTTAAAAGACTTAAAAGCGAAGAATCGTTGAGGGATGCAGTGATTGAAGATACGTCGACCATGATGTATAGAGAAAATACAGTTTATATATTAGGAAGTATGACTGCAGCGTTTTTATTAATTACAGCGGTGACATTAGCCCGTTAAAAATCCATATCTATTTTCTAGACAACCGCCCCGTTCATAAAATCCGCGTCAATATAAATTCTACAAAGATATAACAAAAAATTATATTTTCATATAATATATTAGAATCTTAATGACCACAACATATACCGATTTATCAGGAGTTTTTAGTATTCAACAATCACTGTTGAATGATATAAAAGATAAACTAAAAAAAACAACAGACATAAACGAACGCGGGGAATTATATAATCAAATAACCCAGATCGAAGGATCTTTAGATAATTACAACAAAGCGTTTCAAGATGCAAATAAGTCAAGTGCCCAAATTGTAGAACGCCAAAATAATGTCATGAATATATTGGACACCGAATATAATCGATTGACCTCAAAACAACAAAACATAGATAATGCTTTAGAAGGAAAACAACGAGGATCGTTTTTAAACGACAATTATCGTGAAAGATATTCGCATTATACAAAGATAGTTCTCACCTTCGTACTTACTTTAGTAAGTATTTATATTCTCAATGCATCAAAAGGGTTTTTGCCGATCCCCGATTTTGTGGTGAATTTTATAATTGTTGTAATAGTTGGTGTTGCGCTTCTACTCACGTATTACAATTACATGACGATTATGGTTCGCGATAAAATATACTTCGATGAGCTTAATTTGGCTCCTCCCGATTTGAAAAATAATATGGTATACGGTAATATACCCCAAGTCGATCTAAGTCGCAATTCTTTATTTAGTTTGCCGAATTTCGGATTGTGTGTAGATTCCGACTGTTGCAGTACCGGTACCGTGTGGGATTCCAATTCAGCATCATGTGTTGTGATTGGCTCAGATACTTCAAAGCCTTCAACTACTTCCGCCGGTGTTCCTACAGTTAATTGGAACAGGGCTCTTATGTCTGAGGGTGGTACGGCAGTCGGAGAAAATTTTACCAATCTCGATTTGGCATATTTGAATGTTGATTTGAAAAACGTGATACAAAAGGGAAATACGAAAATGGGAGTGAATGCACCCAATGAATTCTTAGAATACACTGTTTATAATTAGACCAACTGAAAAACGATTTTTGACAAGATAACCGGTTTTTACTTGTCAAAAATCATACCGAAATGAAAACAACACAAAACTCCCGACTAGATACAGGTGCAAATTATTTTGTGCCCTCATTATAATAATATGGATTTTTTATTTAATAACGGAAACACTGACGATAACGAAACAATAAACAAATTGAATTCTCAATTATATAATGACCAAAATATTTATGTAGTTAACCAAGTCAATGCTGCGAATTTAGTGGAAACCGGAAACATGTACAATGACCGAATTAATAGTTTAAACGGAACTATTTTGAACACTCTCGATAAAAGAAATGCCGCATTAGCATCTCTTCAAGAAGATGATAATACACTAAACGTTTTCGAACAATCCATTTTAAATGAACAAACCTATTCGAATTTAGCGAAAACAGAGATCGATAAGATATCGGGAAAGATTATTAATAATGCAAACCAAAGAAATGAACTGTTGAGAGACATATATAAAAATATAAGTGCACAGAATTCGGGTCTTTACAAGGTAATAAAAGAAATGAACGACACACTTAATACACGCGAAAGTAAATCGGGTTATTTGAACAAGACGATCAATACCTGGGTTGTAGTATACACCGTTCTGTTTTTCATATATTACATATTATTTGTACTGTTCTCAGTACTGGTCATCATGTACACCCCTAACATGAACCGTTCTTTGAAAATCTTTTATATTATTTTCTTTTTCTTCTTTCCCAGGCTTTTAGGTGAGATTATGAGCGGTGGTCAGGGAATACGAAGCATAATATATTACATCATTGCGCGTGTCAAAGGCGTATTCGGTCACGAGACGACAGACCTCTTTTAGGGGGGTCTGTCGTCGAGTATATCGGTTCATCAATAAAAAAAATAACGTTTCATAGTATATGAGTAGCAGCGTCATAAATAATCTTAAAAAAGAAATTCAACAGTATGACACAATATTACCGTCAGTGATTTCTAGCAATAAATTAGCAAAAATATACGAAAATGAAGAAGAAACGAATTATAATGTTGGGTTGAAAATGGTCAAGGACATCAACACGGATATATCGAAAATTGCGTCGAAGGCGAATGATGCTATAAAAACCATCAGAGATGACCTAAATTTATATAATGACGCATTAAAATCCGGCACTCTTACATCGAAAGAAGTACAAAATAGACGAAAACAATTTATAAAAAACTACCCTTCAACACAAAACAATGTACCTGAAAAAGAAAAATTGTTTAGTCTTATTCAAAAAGAAAACGTTATTCTACAGCAATATCATAACGATCTGTTGGAAAAGCTGAATACATACGATAGAAAAACCGAATTTACCACACCTTATCTCGACTTTCTACAGTGGCTAAATTTCTACCTGTTTTATCTGTATTTTCTCTGTTTTCTCATTTTTTCTTACATCCTCTTTGCCCGATTGTCGTGGAACATACAAGTCAAGTTCCTAGTTTTCGGATTGTTTGTACTTTACCCGTTTTATATTTATAGTGTTGAATATATTGTGTGGGACAATATTGTTTATATGTATTGTGTTGTATTCGCCGTGCCGTATAAGTCACCAGAGAAACTCTCTGTATAGAGAACCCAGCCGCGCGCGGTGGCGCTTACAGGTCTCCGTCGTCAATATCGTCCGCATCGACAGTCGTATCTTCTTCGTCTTGGGACGCGGACTTCTTGTTGTATTGAATTCGGACGCCGTACCAGATACTGCTCTTTTGTCTTCCGAACTCCTTGTTCATTTGTTCGTGTAGATCCTTGGGGGAAGGGCCTTTGCCGCCATAATTGTTGGCATACCAAAGTGCAAATTCGTTGTTGAGTTCGGTCTTCTTTACAGTACCCATCTTGTCTTTGATAAGAATGTCTTGAATAAACTCGGAAATGAAATCCTGGCTTTTACGGTATTCAGCGCATTTCGCCATCACGATCGCACAGTCTTTTACCACGCCCTTGGTTTTAATGACGCGGTCAATCAACATGGAGGCAAACACTTCCTTCCATCCGTCGAACTTCTCGTCTATATTCTTGTCGATCGGGTACTGAAACGGTTTTTCCGGGTCATCGTGAACCGGGGTTTCGGTGAACAGCGATTCGAACGGAACGGGGCGAATACGACGCCAAGTACCGTGATCATTACTCTCGATTTTCATAAAAACGTTCGCAGTAACCACTAGATTAAACTGTGGAATGAAAGAAATCGTCTGTAACATATATGGTGCTCGGCCTTGAATGGGATCCTTTCCACTGGTCAGCTGTTTCATAACACCTTCATTGATTTTGTCGCCCTTGGACGGCTCTTGCATAACAGCCATTCTTTTGCCTTTTAATTGAACGATTTCCGGTGCCAGTCCACCGACTTTGCCGCGTTTATCGGTAACCAGCGAAAGGGGGACGTCGCCCTTATAGTCACCTAAAACCTTTTCCATGAGATTTATCAGAACGGATTTACCGTTTTGACCGATACCGATATAAATGTTGAATGTCTGGTTAATCGACGTGCCGATCATACAAGACGCTAAATGGTCCCACATATATTCACATAGTTCTCTTCTGGGGAAGAGTTTATTCATAAAGTCGTGAATTTCATCTACTATAGGTTGATGAGTTTCTGTAATCTTGATGTAATCAATGTTCGTGCACATGGACAAATTGTCTTCCGGATGACCGTTTCTGAAATTGTTTTCCTTAAAATCGTAGACACCGTTTTTAAAGCAAATGAGATAAGGGTTCGTGTCCATTTTTTGGAGGAAACTTCCGTCGTAAAAGAGTTCTTTCGCCTCCGTCATGATGTTCTTCTTGTCGTTCGTTTTCGATAGGCGCTGCATGATATTCGAAATCGATTTGGCTCGGTTTCCCAAGAAATCCTGTTGCTTTTTTTCGACGTCTACGCCACCGCCGCCGTCACCGTCTTCATCTGCGTGTGCTGTGCGTTCGGCGACAATTTTCTGCATGGTTTCAACCGATTTCGACTGGTACAAGTCACGCATATCTGTCGAAATTTTCTTGCGGAGAGTGGTTCCCGAGTCAACCTCTTGCCAACGATGCTTTTTAAATTCGTACCATATATTCGATTTAACACTTGCACATACGTATAAATCCTTGTTATGTTGATACAGAACATTGGCTAATTCGAAGTCTCCGCAACCAGAAGAACGTTCATTACTGGATTTACATGCACCCTGCTTTATGGTTTCCTCGACGAAAACATCGATGGAACCCGTTTTCACTTTTTCGTAGTCTTCTCGTTTGGCGTCGGACTTGGCCCAGTTGATGAGAGATCGTTTTGTCAATCCATTACTCGACATCAAATCCGTGTTCATCCATCTCTCGCATATTTCCGGAATATGTGTTGCGTAACTGAACGTCGACGATTTTGACGAGACTTTGATAAAGACAATCAACAGTTTATTGCTGGTATTGCGAAGAGCCCAACAAAGCCGGGTCCATTTCGTATAAGATCCCTGTTCGTAATACGAAGGCGGCAAGATCATCGCGTATTCGTACGCATCGCGGAGTTCATATTCCAACAGTGTTAAAGTGTCCAAAAAGTGTCCCAACAGGGCGTCCAATTCATCCTGGTTTTTGATTTTCTTAATGACATCGTATGACCCTGTGAAATCGAAATTATATTGTGGTCGGTTCATCGACGACACCGTCCCCGAATTATCGCTGTTGCCAACACCGCCCCCACCATTTCTTCTGTTAAAATCCTCGTATTCATTCAGGAAACTGTTTTTCATAAAAAGCGATAAATGACCCTTGTGACGAACCGATAACAGATTGATATTCTTACTGATATCGAACGCGGAAATGGATATTTCTTTTCGCATGAACTCGCTGTCCGCCGGATCGAATTCAATATTGTAAACGTGGGTTAACTGATATTTGTCGTTGTTGGGTTTCCTAGAACCGTACAGTTGCCAATTCGTGGTTCCGGCGGATATGCCCTTGTCGAAAACATCTTCCCACGGGTTTGTAATTGGAAGATCGGACCAAGCTTCTTGCACTTTTTTCATGACTTTATTACGGAGGATGAGCTGAATGGTGTGGTCCGCCTGGAGACCGATGATTAGATGGACCCCGTCTTTTGTCAAATTCTTTTCTTTGATCCGATTTACCGTGGGTTTTTGAAACACAAAAACCGGGAATTTCGTATTTTCGTCTAACTGAAAGATATTCTTGATTTCGTCTAAATATATGTCTATCAGATCTTCTACATGTTCCTTCGTATATTGTCGTTCATCGGTTTCGTACGTATGGCGCAGGTCAATGTCCGACAAAATCGGACCATCTTTGTCTCGTTGTTTTTCTGTTAAATATTCCTTGTTTTTTACAGAAACGACGTCACGGTAATAGAGTTGCATGAAAACGCTCTGTTCTTCATCTGGTATATGGTAAGAACCTCCGTAAATATTTGAAGCTTTGTCTCCAATTCTAGTATTCGTAATTGTCTTATTGTCACCCTTTTGTACGAGATGTTTTATGAGAAAATGCTGTAGATCTTTATACTGAATTGTGTGTTCCTGTGTCATTTTATATTATGTTATACTATAACGATACTTTTATCTCCTTTCAGGATAGATCAATTTTCTCTGATTTCATAGAAAATTGATATTTACGTAAAAAAATAATTGTAGATAATATACAGATAATATACATACGGAATGAAGTTTTGCGTCAAGTGTGAAAACATGTATTACATTGGAATTAACGTTTTGGATCCCAACAAGATCATTTATTACTGTAGAAATTGCAAATATAAGGACGAAACATTGAGCCAAGAAGGCGTTTGTGTTCTCAACACTCAATTTAAAAGGGGGGAACAGGAAATAAACTACATCATAAATAAATACACGAAACTCGATCCTACGCTGCCTCGTATTTACAATATCCAGTGCCCCAACAGCGATTGTGTTAGCAATACCGAGGGGAAACCCGCGGAAATTATATATATGCGATATGATGATGACAATCTAAAATATTTGTATATTTGTGCTGATTGCGATACAAGTTGGAAAACAGTAGACAAAACATAATATTGAAAAATTGAAGAAAGGAATTTAGAAATATTTATATACAACTTCTATATAACATACTATAATGGATCGTCAATATCCTGTTGAAGAAAACGAAGAAATAATAAACAGTGAGGATGAACAGGAGGAAAACGACAGTGATTATAACAGTGAAGACGAGAACTTTGACTTTGAAAGCGACGTTGACGAAGATGAAAAGGAACCCGAACACGTAAAACCGTCTTTCATGAATATCGGCGGAGCGTTGAGCGACGACGAAGATGAAGACGACGAAACCGAAGAAGAAGATGACGATAACTATTTACAGAAGTTCGATGAGAACACACAGAAAAATATTATTGCCGATTACTACCCTGAATTGCAAACACACAACGCTTCCGAAGTGGAAGTGTTATCGACGGTTGTTCGTAACGAGGATGGTATGATCATCGATCCTTTGCATAAGACGGTGCCGTTTATTACTCGGTATGAAAAAGCCAGAATTATAGGAGAAAGAGCCAAACAGATAAACTGTGGAGCCAAACCGTTGGTTCAGGTAGATGCAACCATAATCGACGGATATTTGATTGCATTGAAGGAGTACGAGGAAAAAAAAATACCGTTTATTGTGAAAAGACCATTGCCTAGTGGCGGATGTGAATACTGGAAATTCAAGGATTTAGAACAATTATGATTTGAAATTGTGACTGCAATTTAAACAGGTGATAAAAATAGTAGCAGGTTCATCAGCACTTCTTGTTTGTAATTCATAATAAGTACATTTTTTTGATTTGCATTTTCTACAGGTAAATGTATCTGTTGATGCCTGCATATTATTGTTGAATTTATTTGCGTCTCTTTTTATTTTTTTGTCGATCATGGTTTTCCAGTGTTCTGGATCCATTTCTTGATGTGTCATGAAAACCAGAGCCTGTGGAGTGATTTCACCCCTGGACAATTGGTTCAACAGTTCCTCTTTTTTCAAATTTAGGAAGATTGTTCTCATTCTGTCAATGTACAATTGCACGAAAAACGGGTTCTCCCACTTTTTCAGTATTTTCTTGTTGGTGGCTTCCTTGATCGCATAATTGAAAATGGCCTTTTCTAGATTTGTATAGATTTTTTCTTCGTTTATGTCGAATGACGTTTTGATCTTTTCGCAAACGTTTTGTCGAAACACGTCGGGATTTTCTACGTTGTACATAATGTATATAACTTTGAATACGTTTATATACATTTCATTTCAATTTTTTACTTCCAACGATCTCCTTAAAAATATTCCTCTTCGCTTAATTCGTTTGTACAATCCAATACTGTAAGATCATTTGCTACGCGTTGTTCCGGTTGTTTTTTGCCGGGTTTGGAAAGCGAGTTTTTTCGTTTAGGCGGCGCGGATTTCGCCTTTTTCGGTTTCTTTTTAGAGACATAAGTATCGTCTTCGATCTCTTCTTCTTCCTCCGTTTCCTCTTCTACTTCGTCTTCTTCTTCCTCCGTTTCATCGTCATCCACCACAAACCCGTCTTTAGCATATCCGAATTTCGTCTTGGGTAAGTCGTCGTCAATATCGTCTTCTTCATCAAACGCGTCTTCTTCTTCAATATCTTCAAATCCGCCGAATAAATGCTCGTAAATCGCGTCCCATTCAGACGAAACCAGATTTTTAGGAATATTGTCTGAGAAATTCATAATTACACAGGATCCGAAAAAGAGAACAGTATCGACAGGTGGCGGAAATTCATATTTGTTTTCCTGGTTCGCCTGTCCCTTGGTTTTCCCATATACCCGTATACAATACTGCTTATCATTTAGGTTATCGATATTCCATTCTGCGTATGATTTAAAGTCCGCATTTGTCTTAAATCCCGCTTTTTTATACAATTCGTTTTCATTCGTGAATTTAATGACCTGTTCTTTAATGTTTCCGGTTTTCTCAACAATCAGTATTGAAACATTCGACGACGACGACATATCTAAGCAATACTAGCGTTTATTTTCTATATCCTTTTCCAAAAATAAATATCAGAATAATGTATAGATGGCTAGAAGCAGAACTAGAAGATCAAAGAAAACCATTCGTCGTCGTCGTAAAACGTCCATGAAAAATAAGAAATATTACGCGGGTGATTACGCCGAACAAATCATAAACGGAAAGGCCACGAAATGTGTTTACCCGGACAATAGCGATAAATCGTGGATGGCTACTTTAGGATTTAGGAAAAACTGTAGCAGTATTCCCGGATTTGTTCCTTCGGTTACTGAACCCATGACCACAAATGATGCGGTCGTTTCTCCTGAGACCGTGTCTCCTGAACCGGTTGTTGTACCTAGTGACACAACCGCCACTACGGAAGCTGCGGTTAATGCGTCCAGTGTTCCCACTACAGCCGAAGAAGAGGCGGCTACCGCCCCATTGACAAATACTGTTATGCCTAAAGGCGGTAAAAGGTCCAAGAAAATGAGAAAGTATAAGAAAAAATGCAATAAAACTTGGAAAAAGAATATCTAGGAAATATATATATGACCAACAGTAAACGCGTTAGCATGAAAAAGCGATCTGCCATGCCCGGAGGCACCATTCCGTATTTACAGCAACCAACCATGGAAGAACAAATTACCGGAAAACGATCATGGAACCCTTTTGCCGGTGGCAAGAAAAGAAGAACCATGAAATCCAAGGGAGGTAAAAAACGAAGAACCATGCACAAGAAACGTTAAAGCGTAAGAACAAGTAAAATATTATGTGTTGAAAATATAATGTTTTTCCTACAAATTCTACTCTATGTCCTTGCTTCTGTCCTTGTAATTTACGGGTTTCATTACTTATATGGTAAAAAAACAAAACATTTAGTCACAAATAATAGCGAAAAGTATAATAAGATTGTCGAAGAAATTCAACAGGTAAAATTGTCTCCTTTTAAAGACGACGCCGAAAAGGAAAAAATGAACGAAGAGTTGACCAAATTCGTGGAAAGTCAATTTCTTACATCTGTAGAACAAATCGACATATAGAAACAAAATAAGCGAAAAGATATAAAGAGAAGATGTGTTAATATACTAAATGCATCGTAACGACGATTTTTCGCATATTCTGAAAAGATTTCCAACCTTTGAACTTTCTTATGAAACAATATCCCATAAGAAAGTTTCTTCCTACGATATTTGTCTCGCCGTTCCTTTAGGCAAAAAATCGTTTCTGTGGTTCACGTTTCACGAAAATCAAGATGTGTGTTATCTGTTGGATTTGAACAAGGAACAAAAAATACACAATATTTCACAGATAAAAACCACATTTGACCCGAGGCTTTCTTTAGGAACCGTTCTCTACGGAACTTTATTGACAGTTCAAGAAAAATCGTGGTTTATTGTTGAAGACATTTATTTCTTCAAGGACGTTTCTCTGAAACATTCAAAAATGTTGGAGAAGTTGGCGTTCTTGGAGAAGGTGATGGAAGCGACCAATCGAGTGCACCAAGAAAAGGATGAAGTCATAGTGATGCTTCCATTCATATATCAAGCTACCGAAGAAATTCCACACGATAAATTCTGTTATATCAATTATCCCGTGCACCATGTTCAGTATCGTTCAACACACACCATTATGCCTTATTTGAATGTTAATATAAATAAAAAAATCAGTGTCCAGACACCGACACCGAGAACGGTCGTCAAACCGGATTTCGATACCGTAAATTCGGCGTCGTTTGTGATGGATTTCAGTAAAACGCAATATAAGTATCCGACCGTTTTTCAAGTTACCGCGGACATACAGTTTGACATTTATCATTTATTCGCTTACGGGAAAAAACATAAACCTGTTTATTACGGCATCGCCTATGTTCCCAACTATAAGAGCAGCGTTTTTCTGAACGGGCTTTTCCGCAATATACGCGAAAATAAAAATTTGGATTACATCGAGGAAAGTGAAGACGAAGAAGATTTTCAAAAGACAGAGGAAGATAAGTATGTAGATTTGAAAAAAGTTTTACTTATGGAATGCGTATTTAATTACAAGTATAAACGGTGGGTGCCCATGAAAGTAGTCGATCATCGTTCAACAAAAATTATTCATATAGACTATTTAGTGAAATATTAGAGCCATCAACTGTGAATAATTTGTCATTATAATGTATAAAATGTCAGGTCTCGGAAACGGTTCTCCTTCATTCTCCTACTCTGAAATTTTGCCGAATAGCGCACAAGATCATTCTCTCTCTGATATTACAAAATACGCGTCAAAAATGACAGGCGGCAGAAAGAGGACACGTAAATACAAAGGTGGCGATTTGATGCCTTTGGAATTTAGCGAATTTTCTGCCGACAATACTGCTCCCTCTTCTATGCCATCGGCTAGTAGTGCAATGGGTCTAGCATTGAACCACCCTGCTGCTGCATCAACCATGTCTGCCTCAACCATGTCTAACCATGTAAATGCGGGTGCGCTTGGATCAGCGGCCAGTTCCACCATGCCACATACGCTATTGAACACTCCTACTATTTCCAAAGGAGGAGCTAGAACGAGAAGAAGGCGCAAGTCTTCCAAGAAGAGGTCCTATAAAAAAGGAGGAAAGAGAAGTTCCAAGAGAAGTTCCAAGAAGAAGAACTAAATCATGTTTTCCACATCAATTAAACATTTTCCGACATTTTTTTCACCGGTTTCATTGTCGCCGTCATCGTCTTTACGGCATTTGTCGACACCATCCATGATTATTTTATAGTTTTGTTTCCTATAAAATGCTCGTCGTTTATTCCATTGGTTCTTAAAAGGCTGGTGTTGATCTATTATATCCACCACAATCGGATTGCCGTGTTTTTCTCTCAGAATACGACCAACCGCCTGTTCTATATCGGTTTTGGGTGTTGCCATAATCAACGTAGTGAGGGTTTTTATATCCAGCGCTTCCGCTGCCATACTATACGTGGCAATAATCACTTTTTTCGTCTCGCTGATTTTCAATTCGGTCTCTTTCATCCCACCGACGTAGTATCCAACAGTTGCAATATTTCGATGCTTTATTGCATCGTGCATATACTTCAAAATGCTCTTATTATGCGCCAATATCATAATCTGTTGATCCTCGTTCTCTTCCAACAGATCACCTAGTATACCGAGTATGTATTCGCTGCGGCTATTGTAACCACACAGTTTGGATATCATAGTACTGTAGAGAACATTCCCTCGATAGTCATATTCTATATTGTTGAAGTTCTCATTGTCCGTCTTATAATGAAACGCTCTTACTTCCACATTGTCTTCATTGTCTCTTACACACTTATGAATGACGTCGCCGAGAAACATTTTGAATACTTTCGTCGTTCCGTCTTTGCGGTTCATAGTTGCAGATAATCCGAGTGTATATTTCGTCACCAATTTAAATAAGACATTGGAGAACACTTGACTAGAAATATGATGAACTTCGTCTATGATCGTAAATCCGAAACTGTCAAACACCGACGGTGCATACTCTTTCATAGAAAGCGACTGTAGCATACCAATCACAATATCTTTATCGTCTATATCTACGACCTGTCCTTGTATTTTGCCAATACGAGCGGTAGGTAGGAACTGTTGAATTCGCTCGATCCACTGGTTCATGAGAAATTCTTTGTGAACAATAATCAGGGTTTTCTTCAACAGTCTGCTTACGATATTAAGCGCGCAAATCGTTTTCCCGAAACCGCAGTAGAGTTCAAGAAGTCCTCCTCCGCCGCCTCCGTGTTCAACATGGTTCATGAATTTCGTGATCACCGCTTCTTGGATATCCCGCATCTTCCCTTGAAATTCCACCTGGATGTCGGCGCCTTCGGGGATTTTTATGGCGTAAGGAGAGCCAAACGTCTTTTCTCCGAAATATCTAGGCACATACATTTTGTTTGGCGATTCGCGATAAATCGGGAAGAAAGTGGTGGCTGGACAAGGAAGACCGTTTTGTAGAGGTTTGGCTGTGAGAATATTTTTCAGTTCTTCGATCTGTTGATCGGTGAAGTTTTTTTTCAGAATGGTATATCCTTTTTGTCCTAAATATGCGTCTTTCAGAGTGGTGGGCATCGGTGTCGAAATCGACGGTTCAACGGTAGCAGAGGTTTTCTTTTTCATTTTCGTAGATAGATAGATAGAAACAACAATATGATTTAGGCTAAAATCAATTTTTTATGTGGCTATAATATACTATGAAATTGAAAATTGTATTCTCTACACTTGATTATCTGTTAATCTTTTTATTGGTATCTTATCTAATTCTTCCTATTCAAACACCTTCTTTTTTAGCACAAGGTATTCTTTCGCCGATTAGCAGTATATGTTTTTTTATCATCTCTGTTACACTCTTTCTGTATTGCAACACAATAGTCGCCATATTATATTTATGTTGTGTTTACGAACTAGTGAGACGTAGTTATGAAGCGAAAGACATGGAGATTAATGTAAAAAGTGTACCCAATGTGATAAACCAGAGATATCAAAATAGCAAGGCGAAGAAGGTTGTTCCTAAAAGAAATCATGAAGCCCAACTGCAGCACGAACCACAGCAAATTACACGGCAAATCCCACATAATCCAATTCTTCCCGAAGTAGAAGAAACCGAGCCGAGTTCTTCTTTCTCTAATACGGACAATTTACTGGAAGCCCAAATCGTTAATAAGTTGGCACCGGTGGGGATGGGGGATACGACGGATAAACCGATTGTCGAAACCCAGTTCAATCCTATATATAGCAAAATCGGAAACGCTTCTATGTTTTAGCCCAATCTACATAAAAACATCTTGACAAATATTTGACGAGATGTTTTTAGGCTTTGTTTGTTACTTTTTGATACTCAAATGTTCGCTGGATTTTCGTAAATATTGCAATTCCAATAATGGTCACAATTGTAACACCAAATGATCCGAACGTAATCAGTTCAACGAATGTTATAAAATCGATGACGCTGTACCAGTACAATAATACATCGATTATTAAGAATACAATGAGAACCGCTAAAATGTATATAGAATTAATTAGTATTTTCCAAAACCAATCGATTAATATGGGGAATATTGTGGCTATTTCGGAAATACTAAACGCAAATCGAGAATTTTCTATCAATAAATCACCATTTTTCGTATGTGTAGTTCTATATTTATCGTCATTTTTCTTAATCTGTAAAATACAGTAAGACAAAATATATATAACCGTCACCCCCATTGCCGCGGTCTGTATTTTATAATTCTCTTTAGCCATTCCGTATAAGAATAAGTACATTGCGATGCCAATTACAACCATGAAAATCAAAACGTCGGTTCCAACCATTCTCTTTGTTTTTTCACGACTATCTGCTTGAAACACAACATTTATTCTGTCGATAACCGTCATTTTGTATAAAACCGGTACCGTAAAATACGTAAAAAATAGGGCAATCGTAAAGATACCAAAATTAACAGTCATCTTCATATAATTCGATTCGCCAATACTGTCAGAAAACGCACTATTAACCGGAATATTATATGACGCGACCGTCTCTTGGCTCTCGCCAGTTAAATTACAGTCAATATAGATTTGATCGTCGTTTATGGTTCCTATATTCCTGACCACAATCTCATAATTCGTAGGTGCATCTACAGAAAACAATCGTGTTCCCGATGAGGTTGTCTCACTATTTACAAATAAACTCTGCGTATCTCTATTTATCGATATAGGTGTAGAGAACACAAAAACGTCTACCAATGTCGTAGTAACGGGATTGCCGCTCGTATTTAGCGGGTTGGCTCTATAATAAATACAGAAATCCTGTGATGGTATAGAAGTGTCGAGGTTTATAGTATTTCCGCCCGATCCAGGCATATCAATTAGATGTTTGAAAACATCGACATCCGAAAAAATATGATTATTGTTGAATTTAGCGAAAAAACAGGCGTATGCTTCGCCGGTTGTACCCTCGACCCCCGATAATTCTATCACAATTTCACCATCTATCTCCGATCCATGAG
>Ga0114962_10002622_pt1 | contig 14863 bp, 16 predicted proteins | sample C_130820_MF_Meta_FD_87017 | JGI IMG/M metagenome (GOLD analysis project Ga0114962, IMG submission 87017) | Freshwater microbial communities from Lake Croche, Canada to study carbon cycling - C_130820_MF_MetaG | ecosystem: Environmental > Aquatic > Freshwater > Lake | place: Lake Croche, Canada...
ATGGCCAATCCGGCGCAAGTGCGCCGACTGTTTCAGAAAGTACGGGCTGAAATCGGCGAGTGCACGGGCGCAGCGCACATGCACAACACACGCGGATTGGGGCTGGCCAATTGCCTGGCCGCTTATGACGTGGGGGTTCGCACCTTTGACAGCTCGCTGGCCGGCCTGGGCGGCTGCCCCTTCGCACCCGGCGCCTCGGGTAATGTGGTCACCGAAGACCTGGTCTTCATGTTCGAAGCCATGGGGATCTCGACCGGCGTTGACATCACCCGATTGATCCAAGCACGCCTGGCCTTGCAAGAGGGCCTGCCCGATGAGCCACTTTATGGCATGACACCTGCAGCCGGACTGCCCCCACATTGGCCGTCTGCATTCTGAACATCAGATCCGCAGAGCAAGGTAATGATTCCGATATCCAGCTTCATTTTTGACAAAATCTTGCATAATGAAGTCCCATGGACAAACTCAAAGTCTTTGAATCCTTCGTCTCGGTGGCCATCAAAGGCAGCTTGACAGCCGCCGCCCGGGCCGAAGGCGTAGCCCCCGCCATCATGGGCAGACGCTTGGATGCGCTGGAAGAGCATTTGGGTGTCAAACTGCTGGTACGCACCACACGCCGCATCAGCTTGACCCATGAGGGCACGGCTTTTCTCGAAGATTGTCAACGTCTTTTGAGTGATGTGGCCAATGCCGAAGCCAGCGTGTCAGCCGGTGGCCTCAAAGCCAGCGGGCATTTGCGCATCACCGCACCTGCGGGTTTTGGCCGCAGGCATGTGGCACCCTTGGTCCCCAAGTTTCGCGGCATCCATTCCGATCTCAGCGTTTCATTGCATCTCAGCGACCGTGTCATCGACTTGACCGGGGAAGGTTTTGACTGCGCCGTTCGCGTCGGTGATTTGCCGGACTCGTCACTGGTCAGTGTGCGCATCGCCGACAACCGACGACTGTGCGTGGCCTCGCCAGCTTATTTGGCACTGCGCGGAACGCCCATGCTGCCCGCTGATTTGAACCACCACGACTGTCTGACCCTGTCCAGCGACGCCTCGCAAACACGCGGTTGGGCGTTCAAAGTCCCGAAAACTGGCGACGAAGGCAGCGAGCTCATCCACCTCAAGCCCTCAGGCCCCATGGACTGCTCGGACGGTCAGGTACTGCATGATTGGTGCGTGTCAGGTTTGGGCATTGCCTGGCGCAGCACCTGGGAAGTTGAAGCTGAAATTCGCTCGGGCCAATTGGTGCCCCTATTGGAAGATTTCGCCGCGCCAAGCAACGGCATTCACGCTGTTTTTTCTCAGCGCAAACATCTGCCACTGCGTGTGCGTTTATGGGTCGACTTTCTCAAGCGGGAATACAGCCAACCCGATTACTGGAACACCGCCGCATGAAGAGCTTGGCGTCTGTTCGCAGGGTGGTGTTGTGCGCGGATGATTTTGCAATCAGCGCACCCGTCTCACAAGCCATTGCCCAACTGGCCCAGCGCCACCGGCTCAGTGCGACCAGTGCCATGGTGTTGTCACCGCGTTGGTCCCATGACGCCGACTTGCTCAAAGACCTTCGAGGTCAATTGGATGTGGGCTTGCATCTGGACTGGACAAGCGCCTTTGCCATTGCACAAGGGCACGGCCACTCGCTGGGGCAAATCATGCTGCGCAGTATGTTGGCGCCACAACTTGGCGGACTGCAAACCACCGCAGTGACCGCCGAGATTGAGCGCCAACTCGACGCCTTTGAGTCGGTCTGGCAAGCCCCGCCCGACCACATTGACGGCCACCAACATGTGCAGCAATTCGGCACGGTTCGTAAGGCTTTGTTGGATGTCATGGCAAGACGCTATGGTGCCCAGCAGCCCTATTTGCGGGTCTCGCGACCGACACCAGGCCGCTCCGACTTCAAAGGCCGGGTCATGGCGGCATGGGGCAGCACCGCCCTCGTTCATGATGCAAGCCGTTTGCGAATTCCAACGGCCCCCGCACTGTCAGGCATTTACGATTTGTTCAATGAATCCGTCGATTACGCATCACTCATGGATGCTTGGCTGAGGCAAGTGCCTGACACGACTTTGCTCATGTGCCATCCAGCATTAAATGAAACAACCGATGACCATGCGTATGCCCGCGCAGCCGAGTGGAGACATCTGAAAAGTGAGGCCTTTGTTGATCAACTGAATGCGCGCCGCGTCAGTTTGGTGCGCGGCGGCGAGGTTTACACCTGAAGGCTCAGCGCTGAAACGCCCAAAAACGACTGAGCAAAAATGTCTGGGCTGAAGCCACCACCAGCGCGACCAACAAGGCCAGCAGAGCAAACCAGCCGTAATGCCGGGTCAGCACCATGAAGACCACCTCATTGCAGGTAAAACCGGCCAGGGCAGTGACCCCAAAGCGCAGCAAACTTTGCTTCATTGGTGTGGATGTGCCTTTGAAACTGAGCCAGCGGTGACCACCAAAGCTGATGACAAATGCAATCACAAATCCGAGCGCGTTCGCAGCTTCGGGCCACACATCAGGACGCTGGTGTTGCACCAGCGCAAACACCCCCATGTGCGTCAACGCTGCCGAAGCCCCGGCCAACAAAAACCAGAAGGCAGAGGACCTCATGCCACAGGCAGCTTGTCCGGCTGAGCGGGCCTTGCCAGACCTGCACCCACACGCTTTTGCACCCAAAACACAGGTCGCTGCTTGACCTCTTCGTAAATACGGCCGACATACTCGGCCAAGATGCCCATGCCCATGATTTGAATGCCACTGAGCAGCATCATGCCCACCACAATGGTGGCGTAGCCGGAGACTTGAATGCCCCAATAAAAATACTCGATAACCACCCAACCGCCATACACAAATGCGGCCATGGCCAATATCAAACCCAAAAAACTCAGAAAGCGCAAAGGCACGGTCGAGAAGGCCACCACACCCGTCACGGCCAGGCCGATCGAGCTGCGCCAACCAAATCGAGAGACGCCTTGCAGACGAGGCAGCGGTTCGTATTCGATGGCGGTGCTTTTAAAACCGGCCCAGGCATACAAACCCTTCATGAACCGGTTGCGCTCAGGCAAGGCGTTCAAAGCCTTGACCACTTGCTGGTCCATCAATCTGAAGTCGCCTGCGTTGGGCGGAATTTTGACGCGATTGCCCGAATTGACCAAGGCGTAAAACAACTGCACCAGCTTGCTGTGCAAGGCCGTTTGATCTTCACGGGTGGTGCGGATCGCGTAGACCACATCCAGCCCTTGGCGCCACAAATCGAACATTTTAGGCAACAGGTCAACCGGGTGCTGACCGTCTGAATCCATGATCACCACCACGTCCCCTAAAGCCGAAGCCAAGCCCGCCGTGATGGCCGACTCTTTGCCGAAATTGCGGCTCAATTGCAAAATAACGATTTCAGAATATTGAACGCACAGCTGCTCAGCGACAGCCACCGTGGCATCTCGGCTGCCATCGTCAACGATGATCAGCTCCAGGCTTTCAGACAAAGTGCGCAAAGTACGAAGAATCTGGTCCACCACATGGGGCAGATTCTGGGCTTCGTTGTGAGCTGGCAAGATGCAGGAAATGGACGCTTTGTCTCTGACACTCCCCGTGGAAGGCGCAACAGCCCCAAGAGCGACAGGGGACAGAGACAGTGTGGTCATGACATTTTGCAGTGGTTACGCCCATCCTAAGGCATAGACGCCCCAAAAACCCTACCAGCTTTCTCACGGGGGGCTCTTGGGGTGCATGTGCTTGGATTTACTTCTTGAGACACTCGCTCATGAAGGCTTTGCGTTCCTCGCCTTTTTTACCAGCCGCATCGGCGTTACAGGTTTTCATTTTGTTTTGCTGCGTCGCCTGGGGCGTGACCGCTGCTTCAGGCTTGGCGCTCAGGCAGTTTTTCATGAAGGCTTTGCGCTCATCGCCCTTTTTGCCCTCAGCATCCTTGTTACAAGTGGCCATTTTGCCTTGCTGAGGTGTTTTCTCCGCTGTGGGGGCTGTGGCCGAAGGGCCTGCGGCAGGGGCTGCCGCCATGGCGGGCTCGGCCGCTTGGGCTGCGCCTGCAGCCAATGTCACACCTAAAGCCAAGAGAGAAAGGAATTTGCGCATGATGTATCTCCAATAACTGTCAAAATTGATGAATCATCCTTGCAGACACTGCGCTGCTTGGATGCTCTCTTTAACGCCTGATGCAAGCCTGACGTGCACGCACCTGATGTCATATTTGTAACCGGATATACAAGCTCTCACCACTGAGCTTGCCGCAGACCCGTAAAATCAAAGCATGCTTTCTGTCAAACAAGAATTGCTCGCGGCTTTGGCCATTGAGCTCGAGAACATCCTGCCCGGAGCGGGCGCCAAGGCGGCCTTTGAGTCGCCCAAGGTGGCCGCACACGGCGATTTCGCCTGCACAGCGGCCATGCAACTGGCCAAACCCCTTCAGCGCAATCCACGTCAACTGGGAGAACAGCTGCGCAGCGCACTGCTGGCCAACCCGGCTTATGGCAAGTGGGTAGAGGGCATCGACATCGCAGGCCCGGGCTTCATCAACATACGCCTCCAACCCGCGGCCAAACAGACGATCGTGCGTGAAGTGTTGGCTGCAGGCGCACATTTCGGCGAGCAAGCCAGCAACGGCCAACGTGTTTTAGTCGAGTTCGTTTCGGCCAACCCCACAGGGCCCTTGCATGTGGGCCATGGCCGACAAGCGGCTTTGGGCGATGCGATTTGCAATTTATTGGCCACCCAAGGTTTTGACGTTTACCGCGAGTTTTATTACAACGACGCCGGTGTGCAAATCAACACATTGGCCCACAGCACCCAATTGCGCGCCCAAGGCTTCAAGCCGGGCGACACCTGCTGGCCGACCGACCCGGACAATCCGGCCAGCAAAGCGTTTTATAACGGCGAATACATCGCCGATATCGCCCATGATTTTTTAGCCAAGAAATCCGTCAAGTCGGACGACCGCGAATACACCGGCAGCGGCGATGTGGCCGACCTCGACAGCATCCGTCAATTTGCAGTGGCCTATCTCCGCCATGAGCAGGATTTGGACTTGAAGGCCTTTGAAGTCAAGTTCGACAATTACTACCTGGAAAGCAGCCTGTACACCAGCGGCAAAGTGGCCGATGCGGTCCATCGTCTGCAACTTGCCGGCAAGACCTATGAGCTAGACGGCGCTTTGTGGCTCAGGTCCACCGACTATGGCGACGACAAAGACCGCGTGATGCGCAAAGGGGACGGCACGTTCACCTACTTTGTCCCGGATGTGGCCTACCACATTGCCAAGTGGGAACGTGGTTTCTCCAAGGTCGTCAACATTCAGGGCACCGACCACCACGGCACAATCGCTCGGGTCCGTGCCGGCTTGCAAGCTGCGGGCGTGGGCATTCCTGAAGCTTATCCTGACTATGTTTTGCACACCATGGTCCGTGTTGTACGCGGCGGGGAGGAAGTGAAAATTTCCAAACGTGCCGGCAGTTACGTGACCTTGCGCGACCTGATCGAATGGACCAGCAAAGACGCGGTGCGCTTTTTCTTGCTGTCGCGCAAGCCCGATACGGAATACACTTTCGATGTCGACTTGGCCATTCAAAAGAACAACGACAACCCCGTTTATTACGTGCAATATGCCCACGCTCGGATTTGCTCGGTCTTGCAAGCTTGGGCCGACAAAGACGGCGGCCTTGTCGGGACCCTCCAACATGTCGGCTTGAGCGCCCTGGACAGCCCGCAAGCCCAAGCCTTGATGCTGCAACTGGCCAAATACCCGGCCATGCTGGGCGCGGCGTCCCATGACTTTGCGCCGCACGATGTCACCTTCTATTTGCGTGACCTGGCGGCCTGCTACCACAGCTACTATGACGCCGAGCGCATTTTGGTGGAAGACGAAACCGTCAAGCATGCGCGTTTGGCGTTGGTCGCCGCTACCGCGCAAGTGCTGCACAATGGTCTGAAAGTGCTGGGCGTTTCAGCGCCAGTCAAAATGTGATGAAAGTCAAAAGATGAAACAGCATTCTCAAAAAGGTGGCGCCGCCACAGGTTTCATCATCGGTCTGGTGATCGGTTTAGCAGCCGCTTTGGCTGTGGCCATTTATGTGACCAAAGTGCCCACACCTTTCACCAACAAAAACCAACCCCGATCGGCCGAACAAGACGCAGCCGAAACGCAAAAGAACAAAGACTGGAATCCCAACACCGGGCTGCAAAACAAGCCCTTGAGCAATGCCGAGCCTGGGCTAAATGGAGAACCCAAAGAGCCGGCCAAGGACAGTCCAAAAGAGCTCATCAAAGAGCCTGTCAAAGAAAAAGAAGCAAGCAAAGACACCGCCAAACCAGAAGCCAAACCAGAGCCCAAACCAGAAGCCAAAGCTGAGATCAAGCCAGGCGTCACCGCTGACCCTTTGGGGGATCTGGCCAAAGCAAAAACCGCGGCAGCGGCATCGGGCAGTGCGTCTGGCAGCGCCGATCCATTCACGTACTTTGTTCAAGCCGGTGCTTTTCGCAGTCAAACCGAAGCCGATGCCCATCGCGCAAAGCTCAGCATGATGGGCTTGGACGCCAAAATCAGCGAACGCGAACAGGCTGGCCGGCTGGTATACCGGGTCCGACTGGGGCCTTATGATGACAAAGAAGTGGCCGAAAACGCCAAAGCGCGTCTGGACAAAAACGGCATCGAAACTGCTCTGGTTCGGGTACAACGATGAGACCAACCCCCTTAATTTTCGGAGTCTTTCACCATGAAACGTCGTAATTTCAACCTCGCCGCCGTGCGTGTGGCCAGCACCGCCGCTTTGATCAGCAACCATTGTGCGTGGGCTGAAACTGGTGCTAACAAGCCTGCCATTGGACCCATCAACCTCAAAGAAGGCAAAGACTACAACAAGCTGGAACGGCCCCTGGTCAGCGACGCAGGTAACGGAAAAATCGAAGTCATCGAATTCTTCTGGTACAGCTGTCCGCACTGCAATGCGTTTGAACCCACCTTTGCCAACTGGGTCAAAAGCGCGTCCAAAGATCTGGTGATTCGCCGCATGCCTGTGGCTTTCAATGACAGTTTTGCGCCTCAGCAGCGCTTGTACTTTGCTTTGGAAGCCCTGAATCTGCTCGAAACCTTGCATGCCAAGGTCTTCACGGCTGTGCATGTAGAAAAACAAGCTCTGAACACCGAGACCAGTATCCAAGCTTGGGTTGAAAAGCAAGGCGTTGACAAGACCAAATTCGCAGAAGCATACAAATCGTTCGGCATGACCAGCAAATTGCGCCGCGCCGTGCAGTTGCAAAATGAATTCAAGGTCGAAGGCGTTCCCTCGCTGGGCATTGCAGGGCGCTTTTACACCGATGGCTCGATGGCAGGCAGCATGGAGCGGGCGTTACAGGTCACCGAAGCTTTGTTGGCCCAAGTGCGACTCGGCAAATAAGCCATCACGGCTGTTTGAAGTCGCCCCTTCGCACAGTCCGCCTTCATGGCGGACTTTTTTATGGCAACGCCGCCAGCCTGGCCCCGCTTGCACCTACAATCAAAGCAAGATTCGCGCCCTTATGAAATTCCCATCTGCATTGACGTTGTTGGCCTTGGCCGCTTTATGGGCGGCCCCTGTGGCTATGGCAGAAAAAGCCGACAGTAAACAACCGATGAACATTGAAGCAGACGCCCTCAAACACGATGAGTCAGCTCAAATGACCACCTTCACAGGACGCGTGCAGGTCAGCAAAGGCACCTTGCTGCTGCGTTCTGAGAAACTCCAAGTCCAACAAGACAAAGAAGGCAAGCAGTTGGCCACTCTGTGGGCAGCCAAAGGAGAGCGTGCTTTTTTCAGGCAAAAACGCGAAGGCTTGGACGAATTCACGGAAGGCGAAGCCGAAACGGTCACTTACGACAGCCAAGCGGACAAAATCACGCTCACGGGTCGTGCCGAATTGCGCAGCTACCGAGGACAACAACTGTCAGACCGATTGCAGGGGCATTTGATAGTTTTCGACAACACCACCGAAGTGTTCACTGTCGACGGCAAAGCCAGCACGGGCGCTCATACCTCCGGCAGCCAACGCATCAAAGCCACCTTGACGCCACGCAACACCTCTGAAGATGCGCGCAAAGACAACCACTTGGTGCCTGCGCTGCAAAGCAGCCCGCGCTTGACCGGAGAAAAACCTTGAGCGCAGAAGTCCGGGTCCCAACCGCTGATCTGCCGCCCAAGCAGGTCAGCAGCCTGGAAGCAAGGCACCTGAAAAAGGCCTATGGCAGCCGCAAAGTGGTACATGACGTTTCACTCCAAGTGAACAAGGGAGAAGTCGTCGGTTTGCTCGGCCCCAATGGCGCAGGCAAAACAACGTCGTTCTACATGATCGTCGGACTCGTCCATGCAGACGGGGGACAGATCATGATTGATGGCCAAGATGTGACCGACATGCCGATTCATCGCCGTTCGCGCATGGGACTGTCCTACCTGCCGCAAGAAGCGTCCATCTTCCGCAAACTCACAGTGGCCGAAAACGTGCGGGCCGTGCTGGAGTTGCAGCACGACGCAAATCACCAGCCTTTCAGTGAAGCCGCCATCACCCTGCGTTTACAAGAATTGTTGGAAGACCTGCGTGTAGACCACTTGCACGCGTCACCGTCGCTCGCGCTGTCGGGTGGTGAGCGGCGGCGGGTCGAAATTGCCCGCGCTTTGGCAACCGAGCCCCGCTTCATCTTGCTGGACGAGCCTTTTGCTGGCATTGACCCGATTGCCGTGATCGAGATTCAGCGCATCATTGCTTTTTTGAAAGAGCGCGGTATCGGCGTTTTGATCACCGACCACAATGTGCGCGAAACTTTAGGCATTTGCGACCACGCCTTCATCATCAGTGAAGGCCGTGTCTTGGCAGAGGGTACACCAGAGCAAATCGTCAACAACGCTGACGTGCGCCGAGTGTATTTGGGCGAACATTTCCGAATGTGATCGAATGGCTGCCGCTCACGCTCTCCTGACACACCTGGCGCGCACCCTTTGCGCCATGACGGGGGAAGGCACAGCATGAAGCAAAGTTTATCCCTGCGCATGTCGCAGCACTTGGCGCTCACGCCGCAGCTGCAACAATCCATTCGTTTGCTGCAATTGTCCACTTTGGAGCTGAGTCAGGAAGTCGAGCAAATGCTCGATGAGAACCCCTTTCTTGAACGCACGGCCGAAGAGTCCTTGGCGGAAGAATTCGGTCTGCCGGAAGCAGATACCCGCGTGAGCTTGGGCGATCGCGTGACCGAAGCCGCCACTGAAGCGCGCGACAACACAACCGATGCCAGCGCCGAAACCAACGCCACCGTGGCCACGGACGAAGCCGTTCAAGATGTGGCCGAAAGCTGGGAAGGCGATGGCAGCGCGGACGTGGCCCCTGACGACAGCGAATGGGGTAATGACGCCGGTTCTCGCAAAACATCCAACAGCGACAGCGATGCACCGGACGCGGTGGAGCTGGCGCGTGGCTTGGGCTCATTCACCGACTTCCTGCACCGCCAAGCTTTGTCTCTGCGATTGTCGGAAGTTGACCGGGCTGCGCTGCGTTACCTGATCGAGTCCCTCAACGACGACGGCTACCTCGAAGACTCTCTGGAATCACTGGCGCAAGGCTTGGCGGGCGCAGACGATTTGGAACAACTGGAAGAACTGGTCCACCGCTTTACCGTCGCCTTGAGTCTCTTGCAATCTTTAGAGCCCGTGGGCGTGGGTGCGCGTGGTTTGGCAGAATGCCTGCGCTTGCAAATCAAAGCACAACTCCAAGAAGACCCTGAACACCGCATCTGGCAAGCTGCGCTCAAAATTTGCGCTCAACCGCTGGAGCTTTTGGCCAAACGCGATGTCAAGCGTCTGTTGGTGTTGTGTGGTGAAGACGACGTCACCATCAAGGCGGCTATCGCTTTGATTGCCCGCCTCGAGCCCAAACCTGCCAGGCCCTTCGCCAACGCAGAACAGCATGTGATCATTCCGGATGTGCTGGTCATCAATACCCGGCCTCACGGCGAGCCGCGCTTCAAAGTCCAGCTCAACCCCGACGTCATGCCCCGCTTGCGGGTGCATGACATTTACGCGAACGCCCTGCGCGGCGGTAAAAGTCAAGCGCATCAGGGCCTGCAACAGCGACTGCAGGAAGCGCGCTGGTTCATCAAAAACATTCAGCAAAGGTTTGACACCATCTTGCGAGTGTCAACGGCCATTGTCGAACGGCAAAAGAGTTTTTTCACCCATGGCGAATTGGCCATGCGCCCGCTGGTGCTGCGCGAAATCGCCGATGAGCTCGGGCTGCACGAATCCACCATCAGCCGCGTGACGACCGCCAAATACATGACCACACCCATGGGCACGTTTGAGTTGAAGTACTTCTTTGGCTCGGGCTTGGGCACTGACAGCGGCAGCGCTGCCTCGAGCACAGCGGTCAGGGCTTTGATTCGCCAATTGGTGGCCGCCGAGAGTCCGGCCAAACCGCTGTCAGACAATCAATTGTCCGAAATGCTGAAAGAACAAGGCATCGACTGCGCGCGTCGCACGGTGGCCAAATACCGCGAGGCGCTCAAGATTGCGCCCGCCAACTTGCGAAAAACCCTGTGAATGCACTGCAACTTTTTTTACCTTGCGCCGCCGGTGTCGAGGGCTTTTTGGCCGACGAGATCCACGGCATCACCGGCCTGACAGGCCAAGACTTGATGACGGGGCGTGGTGGCGTGGTCGTGCGCGCCTCATGGCGTGAAGCCATGCTGCTCAATTTGCACTGCCGCCTGGCGCAGCGGGTGCTGGTGCAGCTGTCTCAAACTCTGTATCGCAATGAAAAAGATCTTTACGAAGCCGCCAGTGCAGTCGCCTGGGAAATTTGGTTCACGACAAAACAAACTTTCAAAATCGAAGTCACTTCACAACACAGCCCACTGACCAGCCTGAACTTTGCTGCCTTGAAAATCAAGGACGCTGTGGCCGATCGGTTCCGTGCCAAGCGCGGCGAGCGCCCCGATGTGAATACACAATGGCCCGATGTGCGTATTTATGTACACCTGACCACAGACCACGCCACGCTGTACATCGACACCTCCGGTGAACCTCTGTTCAAGCGCGGCTGGCGGGAAGACAAAGGCGATGCGCCGCTGAAAGAAACTTTGGCTGCGGCCATGATTGCCGCCAGTGGCTGGGACGCAACAACCCCGCTGTACGACCCTTGCTGCGGCAGCGGCACCATTGCGATTGAAGCTGCGCAAATCGCCTGCGGCATAGCACCCGGCATCATGCGCAGGTTTGGTTTTGAAAAATTATTACCCTACCAACCGCATGTCTGGCAAGGACTTCTGGAACAAGCCCAGGCCGCCGAACATGCGCCCACAGCGCCAGTTTTTGGCAGCGATGTGGCGCACCGCATGGTGGACTTTGCCGAACGCAACGCGCAACGCGCCGGGGTGACCGACGCTGTTGAATGGCGCGGTGGCGATGCCCTGCAACGCATGCCGCCTTGCGATACAACCGGCCTGATGCTGCTCAACCCGCCTTACGGCGAGCGGATTGCGGCGGCCGGTATCGCCGGCCGTGGACGTGATGACTTTGAACCCGGCGCGCTGGCTGCAGAGCGACAAGGGAGCCACCGCGAAACCGCACACACCGATGACGGCGGCGACTTTTTCAACCAGCTGGCCGCGCATTGGAAGAAAAGTTACAGCGGCTGGACCGCATGGATGCTGACCCCCGACTTGAAGTTGCCCAGTCGCATGCGCCTGAAAGAGACGCGCCGCGTGCCGATGTGGAACGGTCCGATCGAATGCCGCCTTTTTCGCTTTGACATGATGAAGGGTTCGGTGCGTGACAAGCTCTGAAGCCTTGACCACGGTGTTGGACACCAACATCGTACTGGACTTGTGGGTGTTCAACGATTCCGACATACAAGGTTTACGCAACGCCCTCAACCAAAGTCGCCTGCGCTGGATCGCCACAGCGGCGATGCGCGAAGAACTGCGCCGCGTGCTGGGCTATCCTCATTTGCTGGCACGCCTGCAAACCGATCATCGCAACCCCGACGAGGTGCTGCTTGAATTTGACGTTCGCGCCGAGCTGATTGAAGACGCCCCCAAAGCACCCTGCACCTGCAAAGACCCTGACGATCAAAAATTCATCGACCTGTCGGTCGCGCACCGCGCCCTGCTGCTCAGCAAAGATGCCCAAGTGCTGTGCATGCGCCGTCGCTTGGAACGACAGGGCGTGACTTTGAATCCCCACATTCCAGCGCCGCCCGGATTTGCCGTAGTGGCGAAGCGCAAAGAATTTTTCGCGCAATTATTCATACCTTGATCTTTTGAAATGACCACCTCCACTCATGCCGGCCTGGGGCCGCAAGATTTTGACGCCCTCGACGACATCCTCGACGATTTGCGCACACGCTATGACGAAACCCCGCAATGGGAGTTTTGTGAAGGTTTTTTGGCGGCCCTGGTCTGCTGCCGCACGACCTTGGCGCAAGACGAATGGTTGAGCGTGTTGCTGGACATAGACGAAGGCGGCAGCTTTGCCAATGCTGAGCAGCGTGGTCGTTTTTTAGCGTTGTGGTCGCAACGCTTTGAAGAAGTCAAAGCGGCACTCGATGCGGACATTGAGGCCCTGGACGATGACCGCGCCTATGCCCCCGAGGTGATGGACATCCGCGGTGCAATTGCCAGCCTGCCTCCAGAAGAGCGCAGCGGCATTGAAGGCGAAGAAATTCCCTCTTTTGCGCAAGTTTGGGCGCTGGGCTTCATGTTTGCGGTAGAAAACTGGCCAGACGAATGGGTTGCGCCCAAGGACAAAGACACCGCCAAACTGCACGACCATGGCCTTGAGGCCATTGTCGCCTTGACCGAAGACGACACCGACGAACCGACCCTCTCCGCCCTGAGTGAAGCTGGCCCGCCCAGCGTGAGCGAGTCACGCCTGAACACCTATGGCGAAGCCCTGTGGGCGGTTTACGACCTGCGTGAAATTTGGCGCAGCATCGGCGCCCGCGTGGTGCAAGTCATCCGCGAAGAAACGCCTGGCCGCAACGATCCTTGCAGCTGCGGTAGCGGAAAAAAATACAAGAAATGCTGCGGCACCCATTGATTCAACCCCACCAGACGAACCTCCATGGCATTTGATCTCACGTTTGCTCTGGCCAGCATGGCCGCTTTGTTTGTGGGTTTGTCCAAAGGAGGTTTGCCCGCCATTGGCATGCTGGGCGTGCCGCTTTTGTCCATGGTGATGTCCCCCATGAAAGCGGCTGTTTTATTGCTACCGATTTATGTGATCTCCGACATGGTGAGTGTGTGGCTGTACCGGCGAGATTTCAGTGCGCTCAATTTGAAGATCCTGGTGCCTGCAGGCATCTTTGGGGTCTTTCTCGGTTGGCTGACCGCTTCTTATATTTCAGACACTGCGACCAAACTGTTGATTGGCAGCATGGGTCTTATTTTTTGCCTTCATATTTGGTTTCGCAAAAGTGCAGCGCCAACCCAGTCCGCCACAATGCCTCAGGGCTTTTTTTGGGGCAGCTTGGCCGGATTCACCAGCTTCACTTCCCACGCGGGCGCTCCACCTTTTCAGGTCTATGTGCTGCCTCAACGCTTACCCAAGATGGTTTATGCTGGCACTGCCACCTTGCTGTTTGCCTCTATCAATGCCGCCAAAATATTGCCCTACCAACTGCTGAGCCCCTACGCTTTCGATGATCTGGTGCACGCCGCCGTTCTGATTCCTGCCGCATTGATCGGTACTGTCGCCGGGGCTTATTTGACAAAGAAAATCGCCGATGTTTGGTTTTTCAAAATAGTTCAAACCTGCCTTTTTTTGATTTCAATCAAGCTCATGGCCGATGCATTAGGCTCTTACATCGCCATGTGATTCGAGGGTCGGCACGCTTCAAACCTGTCAAATAAAGTGGACTGTCAGGTAATTTTAAAAACCTTGCGAATCATTTTTCCGGCGTTCTTTTGCTCAAACACCGACCACTGTTTAATTCCTTTGACAAGTACAAAAGCACTGATGTCTTTAACAGGGATTTTGCGCTTGAGCTGGGCTGTGATCCAGTCCTGCACATGGGGATAAACAAGGCCATGCTCACCCGTGGGGGTCAACAGTTCAAGTCCACCGATATTTCCGCTGGAGGTGACAAAGAGTTCGGTCGCTGGCATCACCTATTGTCCATCCAAAGGGCACAACAAGTTCCCTTCGTCAGTGCGAAAACAGCATCCTTCAATCGACTTTAGCCCCTGAAGCTTTGACCACTTGCGCCCATTTCTTGTGTTCACTTTCAATGAACGTCAGAAACTGGGCCGGTGTGTTGCCGCTCGGAATGGCGCCTTGTGCCAGCATCTTTTCTTTGATCGCTGGGGTGTTCAAAGACTTGGCCACCTCTTGCTGCACGCGGTTGATGATGTCAACCGGTGTGCCTGCCGGGGCCATCAAACCGAACCAACTGCTGGCCTCAAAACCTTTGAGTCCGGCGGCTTCTTCGATGGTGGGCAATTCGGGTATCGCGCCTGAACGCTGTGCACTGGTCACGGCCAAGGCCTTGAGTTTGCCTGACCTGATGAGGGGCAAAGCCGAAGGCAGGTTGTCAAACATCACATCCATGCTGCCGCCCATCATGTCCAACAAAGCGGGGCTGGAGCCGCGATAAGGAATGTGCGCCATAAATATACCGGTTTGGCTTTTGAACAGCTCACCGGCCAAATGGATGGAGGTGCCATTTCCGCTGGAAGCCATGTTGAACTGACCCGGGCGGGCCTTGGCGGCCTTGATGAAGTCGTTCACTGTGTTGATATTCATGGCCTTGGCTTTGTCGACATTCACAATCATCACATTGGGCACAGCAGCCACCAGCGTGATGGGCGTGAAGTCCTTGAACGGGTCATAAGGTAACTTGGGGTACAA
>Ga0114962_10002624_pt1 | contig 14858 bp, 13 predicted proteins | sample C_130820_MF_Meta_FD_87017 | JGI IMG/M metagenome (GOLD analysis project Ga0114962, IMG submission 87017) | Freshwater microbial communities from Lake Croche, Canada to study carbon cycling - C_130820_MF_MetaG | ecosystem: Environmental > Aquatic > Freshwater > Lake | place: Lake Croche, Canada...
ATTTAAATAATTATCGATTAATTCTTGTGAGGGTTGATAAACATAAGGATGAGGATAGCCTCTTTGTATGAATTGTTCATCTTTCATATTGGTGTATCTAAAATGACAAGACCACCTAATTTTGTTATTTTTAATTTCTCCTGATTCATGAACTAACATGGTTGAAAAGACTACAATATCACCTTTTTTCATGGTAGGTTGAACCATTGGATAGGAACTTCTTTCAAAATCCACTTCGGCAAAACCGTTACCAAAAATATTTTTTAAAGGACCTAATTTATGAGTTCCCGAATAAAATTTAACAGAACCATAATCTGGCCCCATATCAATCAATGGTAACCAAATAACCAGAGAATCCGATGAAGACAACATAGATCCCCAATCTTGATGCAAGGGAGTTTTATAAAAATGTTCTGACTTGGCTAAACTAGGATGGTTAAAAAACAATACAGGTCTAGTACACATTGTAGGCATTTCCATGCCAATCTCTTTCATGAGATTAACTAAATCAGGATGGAAACCAAGTTGATACAATTCAACTAAACCTTGTTGAATCATTTTTCCACAAGAAATAAATACATCTAAGTGGTCATTGAACAAAATTTGCATTTGAGTCAAGAAATCACCTTTAATACCAAAATAATTAAATTGAATTTGAAAAATTTTTTTTGCAGATTCATGCAATTTTTCAATCATTTTTTCATCAAAAAAACCGGGAATAATCACCAAACCGTTTTGGTCTAATTCATTTCGAATCTGTTGAATATCGTATTTCATTTTATTCACCTTTTAGTAAATCATCCATACCTAAAATGCCTTTTTTATCTTTTATCCATTCAGCTGCAATGACTGCTCCGATAGCGAATCCTTCTCGATTAAATGCTTCATGAGTAATTTCGATTTGGTCCACTTTTGAAATGTATTTTATGGAATGGGTACCCGGGATAGTAGATTCTCTTTGAGACCAAATAGCGATTTCTTCTTCATTGGGAATTTGATTATTTACCCAAGATTTCTTGGATGAATACTCATCAAGAATTCCTTCAGCTAAGGTTATAGCAGTTCCGCTAGGAGCATCTTTCTTTTCTAAATGATGAATTTCATTCGTGTAAATATCATATTGTTTATGTCCATGCATTAATTTGGCCAAAAACTTATTTAATTTAAAAAACAAATTAACACCAATCGAATAATTAGATGCATAAAAAAAAGTGGACTGATGCTTCTGAGTTAAAGATTCAACTTCTAATTTTTTATCTAACCAACCTGTAGTTCCACAAACCACAGGAATTTGTTTTTCAATACATTTTACGATGTTTCGATAAGCCGAAGTAGGATTTGAAAATTCGATAGCGACATCCACTGAATCTTTACTCAATAAATCTAATTCATGATTATTGTCAATATCTATTTTTGCCACAATTTCATGTCCCCTTTCTAAAGAAATACGCTCGATTTCCTTCCCCATTTTACCATAGCCTATCAATACTATTCTCATAACTTATTTTTTAAAATTAAAGGACAAAGTAAGTCCAGAAAATACGCTATTATTAATTGGATTAAAATCAAACGCAGGTTTAATTTTAAGACTGATATCATCAGAAACATCAAAAGTTTTTAAATGTGCACTGACATTTGCATCAACCACATTAAAAGCCCATGCGATAACTATTCCAATATATGTATAATCTCGATTTCTCCTAAATCCATCATTGATCCGTTTCAATTGATTGACGTCCAAATCGCGAATCACACCATCTTCATAAGGAACCGCAACAGTACTAGGTGGAACATAACTTGGATTATCAGAATGAGGTGACACAATGTAATAATACTCCCTATATTTCATATATCTGGTATGATTATAGTTCGCTATCAAGCCTAGACTCACAAAAGCACCAACTACCAAGGGTAGTTTCCAATATTGTCTGTTGTATAATTGCCCCCAACCAGGTATCATTAAAGAATGCATGGTAGAAACCCTCGGTATAATTTTATATGAGGCTTTTTTATTTTTTACTGCAACAGCATTTGTCAAAATATTGGAGGAATCTTTTATTTGGTGAATAATTTTTAATTGAAGTGTATCAATAGTAAAACTGGCATGTGTGGTAAAACACGTACCAATTAAAACATTCAAAAAAAAAACATTGATAAACTTGAACCTATGAATCAACATATTTACGATTTCTGTAAAACCTTGATAAGTTTTAATAATTCATCTTTCGATTTAAAAGTTACTTTCACTTCACCTTTACCTTCAGCATTAACTTTCAAGCTTACGGGCGATTGAAAGAAATTGGAAAAGGCTGTCATGTAGTTTTTCAATTCCAAAGAATCAACTGACTGATTATCTTTAGGATTTTTATCTAATTTATCCAAATTAGCGGATTGACGTACAGCATCTTCTAATTTACGAACAGACCATTCTTCTGAAATAGCTTTTAAAAATAAGGAATTTTGAATCTCTAAATCATCTACTGATATTAGACAACGCGCATGTCCCATCGATAATTTATTATCACGAATTGCCACCTGAATTGCAGGAGGTAATTTTAATAATCGCATATAATTTGTTACTGTCGATCGATTTTTACCAACTCTTGAACCTAATTCCTCTTGTTTTAAATCGCACTCATCCATTAATCTTTTATAGGAAAGCGCTATCTCAATAGCATTTAAATTTTCTCTTTGAATATTTTCAATCAATGCCATTTCGATCATTTGTTGATCGTCGGCTGTTCTTACATACGCAGGAATTTTATCTAATCCAGCAATCTTTGAGGCTTGAAGCCTTCTTTCCCCTGATATTAACTGAAATTTGCGGGGAGCTATTTTCCTTACAGTAATTGGTTGTATAATCCCTTGAATTCGGATGGATTCCGCCAAGTCATTAAGCGCTTCTTTTTCAAAATACTCGCGAGGTTGGAATGGATTAGTTTCGATCAAATCTAAAGGTATTTCTTCCATTAAATTAACCGTATCAAGACTTCCAGCATAGTCGTCTGAATGACGCGACTGAACTTTTTCAGAATCCTCTAAAAGAGCTCCTAAACCTCTACCTAAACCTATTCGTTTTTTTGTATTTGATTCTTGCTTTATTGACATAATTTAAATTTATCTAAATAGCTTGTAATGAGCCATTTTTTGTAATAATTTCTTTGGCTAAGTTTAAATAACTAATCGAACCTTTACTTTCAGCGTCATGCATGATGGCTGGAATGCCAAAACTTGGAGACTCAGACAAACGAATATTTCTTGGTATAATTGTTTCAAAAACCATGTTTTTAAAATGCAAATTCACTTCATTAACTACTTGGTTGGACAAACGTACTCTTAGATCATACATGGTTAAAAGAATTCCTTCAATAACTAATTTCGTATTCAATCGTGATTGAATTATCTTGATAGTATTCAATAATTTACCTAAACCTTCTAATGCATAATATTCACACTGTACAGGAATAATAACTGAATCAGCTGCAGTAAGACTATTTATGGTAATTAAACCCAAAGAAGGAGAGCAATCCATAATAATAAAATCGAATTTATCTTTAATATTGGATAATGCTTCCTTCATTTTACCTTCCCTATTTGTTAGATTGATCATTTCAATTTCAGCCCCCACTAAATCAATGTGTGAAGGAATTATCTCTAAAAACGGCACTTCTGTAGGTATGATACTTTCCTCCACGGTTGCAATACCTACCATACATTCATAAATACTATTTTTTACATCTTTTGGATTAAATCCTAAACCAGAGGTTGAATTCGCTTGAGGATCAGCGTCAATTAAAAGCGTTTTGAATTCCAAGGCTGCTAAACTTGCCGCCAAGTTAATTGCCGTAGTAGTTTTACCTACTCCACCTTTTTGATTTGCGATTGCAATAATCTTTCCCATGGTATTTTTTGATAAATTTTAAATCAAGAAAATCAGATAACAAACATACAAAATATGTTTCACATCTTTTCGGTATCTAGACTACTTTAACATAAATTTCAAGTTAAGAAATTAGGAAAAAATATAAATTTATTCAGATACAAAATTGTATATTGTGTTTTATTTAAAAAGCCATTTATGACAAAAACGATTACTTCAAATCATCCGAAGGGATTATACATACTTTTTACTACAGAAATGTGGGAAAGATTTAATTTCTATGGCATGCGTGCTCTACTATCTTTATTTTTAGTAAACGCACTTGCATTTAAACAACAAGAGGCATCCATTTTATATGGAGGATTTTTAGGGTTGAGCTATCTTACTCCAATGTTTGGTGGTTATATTTCGGATCGATTCCTAGGGAATAGAAACTGTATTTTACTAGGAGGATTAATCATGTCTATTGGACAATTATTCCTTTTTTCCTCTGCAAATACCTTCCTGGGAGATTTGCAATTTGCAACTTTATTGATGTGGATAGGATTGTTTTTTTTAATTATTGGAAATGGTTTTTTCAAACCTAATATATCTTCAATGGTCGGACAATTATATACCAAAGCAGACAATAGATTAGATTCGGCGTTTACTATTTTTTACATGGGAATTAATACTGGAGCATTCTTAGGTATGTTAATTTGCCCTCTTTTAGGAGATGTAAAACTAGAAAATGGTATCCGGGTAGTAGAAGCTTTCAAATGGGGGTTTCTAACAACTGGAACAGCCATGTTGATTGGAACAATCAGTTTTTACTTTTTAAAGAACAAATACCTAAAAAATCCAGATGGAATTGATATTGGTTTAAAACCATCTTTTTCCAAAGAAGAAAATTTAAGTACCGAAACAGAGAAAGCTGAATTTTCAACAGCATCTATAGCATTAACTACAGGTCTCTTTTTAGGTTTAATTATAGTATTCCATTCCCTTTTTATCGGTGAAACTGCAAATATCATCAAGGATTGGATATATCCTGTCATTTATTCTGCGGGAATAAGTTTGGCTTTTTTAATTATGACTGATAAAACGATTACCCCCATAGAACGCGATAGAATTTGGGTAATGTATATCATATCATTTTTTGTCATCTTTTTTTGGTCGGCTTTTGAACAGGCAGGTTCATCCTTAACATTTATTGCAGACAAGCAAACCGATTTGCATTTATTCGGTTTTGAATTACCTCCAAGTTCTGTTCAAAATGCCAATTCATTTTTTATCATCATTTTAGCTTTTCCTTTTAGCTGGTTATGGATGAGTTTACAAAAACGAGGAATCGAACCTAATTCACCAGGAAAACAGTCCATTGGATTACTATTACTTGCTTTAGGATATTGGATCATAGCTAGTCAAGTCAAAGATTTAGGAACAGCCAAAATGAATGTAATTTGGTTGATTATTTTATATTTATTTCAAACCATGGGTGAATTATGTCTCTCACCGATTGGCTTATCTTTAGTCGCCAAATTAGCTCCAAAGCGTTTCTCTTCCTTATTAATGGGTGTTTGGTTTTTGGCCAATGCTGCAGGATATGCCTTAGCGGGTACACTTGGAGCATTATTACCTGAAAATTCAACTGTGCAAACTGAATTTCCAAGTTTTATTGGGTTTGAAATACATAATCTGTACGATTTCTTTATGTTATTTGTCGTGTTGGCTGGAGTTGCATCATTTTTATTATATTTCTTATCAATTGGACCTTTAAAAAGAATGATGCATGGCATTAGATAATAACATGATTGGACAAGATCATCATCTTCATGAAAAACATCTTAGAAGTTCGGATTTCCTAACAGATATTGTCATAGGAATGTCAGACGGCCTTACTGTTCCATTTGCTTTAGCGGCAGGCTTATCAGGTGCTGTTTCTTCTGCTTCTATCGTAACAACTGCTGGAGTAGCAGAAATTGTAGCTGGATCTATTGCCATGGGTTTAGGTGGTTATTTAGCCGGGATGACAGAGAAAGAACATTATGAAGCTGAGTTAAAAAGAGAATACGATGAAGTCGAAAGAGTCCCGGAGCGAGAAAAAGAGGAGATTAGAGAAGTTTTTGAAAATTACGGCTTAAGCCCTGAAGCTCAAGAAATTGTTGTAGAATGTATATCAAAAGACAAAGATAAATGGGTTGATTTTATGATGCGATTTGAATTAGGTTTAGAAAAACCTAATCCTAATCGTGCCAGAAATTCCGCCTTGACTATCGGAACTTCTTATATTGTTGGAGGTTTAATACCGCTTTTACCCTATTTTTTTGTCGAAAATCCTGTCGATGGTCTAATAAATTCTGCGGGAATTACCTTACTAGCTTTATTTATTTTTGGTTATTTCAAAAGTAAAATTACAGAACAACCCCCATTGCTAGGAGCACTAAAAGTTACTTCAATTGGTGCAGCCGCAGCAACAGCAGCCTTCTTAGTTGCTAAATTATTTCAATAACCTTGTACGGTGTCGTCTCCTCTTGAGTCAGCACCACCTTGTAATGATTTATTTGGTAAAATATAAATTCCTTCAACGAGTCCAATACTACCTATTGGATTAAAACCATACCCTTTTTTTTCCAAACGGTCCAATTGTGGTGATGTGAATCTTTTTATTTCGTAATTGGATTTTTCTGGCTGCCATTGATGATGAAATCTTGGATATTCAACTGCCTCTTGCATATTCATACCAAACTCTAAAACATTTAAAACTACTTGAAAAACACTTGTTATAATGGTAGACCCACCAGGTGTACCTATCACCATTTTTAATTGACCATTTTGCTCTACAATTGTTGGTGTCATACTTGAAAGCATTCTCTTTTGTGCTTTAATTTCGTTTGCTTTAGAACCGATTAATCCATATAAATTGGGGTAACCTGGTTTAGCTGAAAAATCATCCATTTCATCGTTCAATAAAAATCCGGCTCCATTTACAAAAACCTTACTCCCATATGAATTGTTTAATGTAGTTGTAATAGAGACAGCATTTCCTTCGGCATCAACAATGGAATAATGGGTCGTTTCTGGACTCTCATAGGCAGAAAATTCACCTGCTTTGACCAAAACGCTTGGAGTTGCTTTTTCAAAAGTAAAATCTTTCATTCGATCTTTCACATAACCTACGTCCAATAATTCTTTTACAGGTATTTTAACAAAATCAGGGTCGCCTAACCATTTAGAACGGTCGGCATAAACTCTTCTTTCTGCCTCAATAAAAACTTGAATGGTTGAATCTGAAGTAGTGCCCCATTTTTTTAATGGATACGGTTCTACAATTTTTAATAATTGTCCCAATGCAATACCTCCACTTGAGGGAGGGGGCATACCAATAATTGTATAATCTTTATATGATGATTTGATAGGTGTTCTCCATTTAGAATGGTATTTATTTAGATCTTTTTGAGAAATCAAGCCATTTTTTGTTTTCATTTCAGCAACAATTAATTTCGCAGTTTCTCCTTTGTAAAAACCTTTTCGTTTGTATAAAGCAATTCTTTCTAAAGCTTTTGCTAGATCATGTTGAAACAAGGTATCCCCTTTTTCCCAAGCAGTTTCCTTGAGCATGTAGTTTTTACCGAAATTTTGAGCAATAAAATCAATTCTTTGTCGGTTAAGACCTCGTGCCTCTTTTTCTGTTAATATTACACCCTTTTCAGCAAGATTAATAGCAGGTTGAACCAAAGATGACCAAGAGAGCTTCCCAAATTTATTATGCAATTTTACCATCCCATCCACTGATCCGGGAACTCCTACAGAAAAAATTCCGGTTTGACTTTTTTGAGGAATTAAATTACCCACCTCATCTAAGTACATGTCTTTAGTAGCTAAAAGAGGTGCTTTTTCTCGAAAATCTAAAGCAGAGACTTTTCCTTTTTTGTTTCGGTATACCAAAAAACCGCCACCACCAATATTACCTGCAGCAGGATGGCAGACCGCCAAAGCAAAGTTAACTGCCACAGCTGCATCGACAGCATTACCACCATTTTTAAGCATTTCAAGTCCTATTTCACTAGCTTTCGGATGCGTAGAAACGACCATGCCATTCTTTGATTCAACCAAAGGCTTCAAAGTTACTTGTGCAAGTGTATTTAAATTCGAAATTGAGTTAAAAACAATAAAATAGATGATACTATTGAAATAATTATAACGCATTTTTTAACGAGTGTTAGTGAAAAGATTTTCAAAAGTAAATTATATAGTTGAAAATCAAACTTTGCGATACAAAAAATATAAATTAACTTTGTAATTATTTTAAGATTTTTCATTTAAAACAAATCATTGCAGTGGATATTTTCGAGAAAGTAGTTAAAAATATGGGACCGATCGGTGCACATGCCCATTACTCACATCATTATTTTTCTTTTCCTAAATTAACTGGTGAATTAGGTCCTAGAATGACTTTCATGAGAAAAGAAATGCTGAATTGGTCACTAAATAATTATTTAGGCCTAGCCAATCACCCAGAAGTTAGAAAAACAGATGCCGAAGCTACTGCTAAATATGGCTTAGCATATCCAATGGGGGCTAGAATGATGTCTGGAAATACGAACGAGCACGAGGAATTTGAAAGACAATTAGCTGAATTTGTCGGTAAAGAAGATGCTTTTCTTTTGAATTATGGATATCAAGGTGTCATGTCCCTTGTTGAGTGCATGGTTGACCATAGGGATATTATTGTTTACGATGCAGAATCACATGCATGTTTGATAGATGGTATTCGTTTGCATAAGGCTAAAATGGGTAATTACTATAAGTTCAATCATAATGATATGGATTCATTGAGAAAGAATCTTGAAAGAGCTACGAATAAAACTAAAGAAACTGGAGGAGGAATTCTAGTTATCACAGAAGGCGTTTTTGGAATGTCAGGTAAAGTAGGTTCTTTGGATAAAATTGTTGAAATGAAAAAAGATTTCAACTTCAGATTATTAGTTGATGATGCTCATGGATTTGGAACAATGGGTGCCAATGGTAGAGGGGTTGGAGAACATTTGAATTGCACAGAAGGAATAGATTTATATTTTTCAACATTCGCTAAATCCATGGCAGCTATTGGTGCATTTGTTGCTGCTCCCAAAGATATCATCATGTACTTAAAATATAATATGCGTTCTCAAACCTATGCAAAAGCGCTCCCTATGCCATTTGTGATTGGAGGAATGAAAAGGTTAGAATTAATCAAAAAACATCCTGAATTAAGAGAAAAATTATGGTCTAATGTAAAAGCTTTACAAAAGGGTTTGATTGAAAAAGGATTTGATATTGGCGAAACAACTTCTCCAGTTACTCCAGTATTTCTTCAAGGAGATTATGATATTGCAGCAGTAACTACTCTAGTTAGAGATTTGCGTGAAAACATGGGTATTTTCTGTAGTATTGTTGTATATCCAGTAGTTCCGAAGGGACAAATTATGTTGAGAATTATTCCTACTTCATCCCATAGCTTAGAAGATATCAACTATACAACAGAATGTTTTGCAGAAGTACAAAAAAGATTAAAAGCGGGATACTACAAGCAATAATTGTAAATTTTACACTGATTTTAGATTTTTTTTCACTTTTTTAACATTTTTTTATCATTTTTTCGATAAATAATTTGTGAGAGTAAAGATTTTTACTAAATTTCGCCTTGCAAATCCTTTAAACGTATAAATTACAATCTATTTTTTAAAACCTAAAAATTCAAATTATTATGAGCAGATTTTCAGAAGTAAAAGACTTAATTATGTCATTGGAATCAGATTTCGAAAAATTCTATGATAAAGGTAACTCAGCAGCTGGTACACGTGTAAGAGGTGGCTTACAGCAATTGAAGACTTTGGCACAAGACATCCGTACTGAAGTTCAAAATAAAAAGAATGCAGAAAAATAGTTTTTCAGCTATTTTAAACAAAAAAAGTCCGAAAATTTCGGACTTTTTTTGTTTAAAATAATTCAGCATTCATCACAGAGGCTATTCCATCAACCATTAATTTTCCTCGTTCTAATTCAAAAACCTGCGTTTTGATTTCGGCAGTATGTTTTATGTGATTGATAGAATCTATTTCAAAAACTGCATTATAGCTTAATCCAACATACAAAGGACGTTTGAATTCAGATATTTGCTTTAAGTAAACACTTCCCTTTCCAGGAAAATACATTCCCATTACTTTTGAAAAGATACTTGTTATCAAAGCTCCATGAATAATGGGTTTTTTAAAAGGTGTAGATTCTGCAAATGCATCATCCCAATGTAAAGGATTAAAATCGCCAGAAATGTTACAAAATTCATTTACTTGATCTTGGGTAAAAGAAAATTCAAGAGTATACTTATCCCCTATATTTATCATATAATTTATTTTATTAAAATATTGAAACTAAATTTACCATAAAATTAATATAATAATGATTCATATCATTTTCAATCCAAACTCAGGTAGCAACAGTCAACAATTTAATAAAAAAATTATTTCTAAATTAAAACAAATACCTAATTCAATTCTACATTTTACTGAATATGGTAATCATGCAAGTAAAATAACATCAGATGCTATCTCTGAAAATGCTAACAAAATAATCGTTGTAGGAGGAGATGGTACCATCAATGAAGTAGCTTCACAATTAGTCAATCAATCTATTCCATTAGGTATAATTCCTATGGGATCAGGAAATGGTTTGGCCAGACATTTAAAAATACCTCTAAATTTCGAAAAAGCACTATATAAATGTTTAAATGGAAGTGCGACCAAAATAGATGTAATATATTTTAATGAAAAAGCCTTTTTCTGCACGGCAGGAATTGGATTCGATGCCGTGGTTGCGCATGAATTTGCTAAAAGTAAAAAAAGAGGTTTTATTAATTATATTATTGCAAGTTTTAATTCAATAAAAAAATTCCAAACAATAAATATTCAATCAGAAGAGATGCAAGAAGCACAGATATTCTCTCTAACTTTTGCCAATGCTAATCAATTTGGTAATAATGCATATATTTCACCTAATTCAAATTTACAAGATGGAGAATTTGAAATAATCACCATAAAAGCATTGAATTTAATTGAAGTCGCAGAACTTGGAATTAGACTATTTTTAAAAAATATATCCACACACAAAAAAGTTCATATTTCAAGTAGAAAAATGATAAATTTTAAAGCAAAAATTGGAACGCCTATTCATTTGGATGGGGAAAATTTATTTATTGAAAAAGAAACTAATCAAATATTAATACATCCAAAAGCTTTAAATATTGTTGTCTAAAATATTTAAATTAATTTATCCAAAAATAAGATAAAAACAGAATTTTATATGTAAGTAATTGATTTTCAATGATTTAAATATTATGTTATAATATATAAATATTTCGCTCATTTTTTTTTCAATTAACTCAAAAATAAAAAATAAAAAATTATATTAATATTCTTAGCTAATCAATCAATAAGCATCGAATAAATTGAACAATTTTTAGTTCCAAATATTTTAGCGTTTTTTTTCAAAAAAAAAGTAAAAAAATATTCATTTTTAAATTTGTATCGACCTTGAATTTTACTATTTTTGTCTCCCCACTAAAGAAAAAATTTCTAATTTATTTACAACAAAGTATTATAGAATTTTTAATTAAAGATACAATCTAGTAAAGTTAAATTTACAAGACTGTTGTGGACATTTTGACTCTTAGTAATATCAAATGCAAACTGAAGTAAAAGAATTGTGGAACAAATGTCTGATAATCATTAAAAATGATTTATCAGATCAAAGTTACACAACCTGGTTTGCCCCCATTGTACCATTGAAATTCCAAAATAGTACGTTAACCATTCAAGTACCCTCTCAATTTTTTTATGAGTGGTTAGAAGAAAATTATGTTTCTGTTTTAAGAAAGGCGATTGACTTTGCTATCGGACGGCATGGTAAGTTAGAATATTCAATCGTTGTAGATAAAGGTGATCGTAAAAATCCGCCTTTGACATTTAATATTCCAACTGTCAATAACCAGAATACTAAAAAAGATTATTACCAAGACAACAGACCAGCAAAAAGTCCGTTTCAATTTAAAGATTTAGATTCTTTGGAATTGGATTCCTATTTAATACCAAAATATACCTTTGATAAGTTTATAGAGGGTGATTGCAACCGTTTAGGCAGAGCTGCTGGATTAGCTGTAGCTAATAAACCAGGTTTAACTTCTTTTAATCCTCTCATGATTTATGGTGGAGTAGGTTTAGGTAAAACACACTTAATTCAGGCTATTGGCAACCAAATCAAAGACCAATTCCCTGAAAAATTTATTTTGTATGTTTCTACTGAAAAATTTACCAATCAATTTGTGAATGCCATTAGAAATAATTCCATTGAAGCATTTACGAATTTTTATTTACAAGTCGATGTTTTAATCATTGATGATGTCCAATTTTTATCTGGCAAAGAAAAAACACAAGAAACTTTTTTTAATATATTTAATCACTTGCACCAATCTGGGAAGCAAATCATTCTTTCTTCTGACAGAGCTCCAAGAGATTTAGTTGGCATGGAAGATCGACTATTAAGTCGATTCAAATGGGGACTTACAGCAGATTTACAACAACCTGATTTTGAAACAAGAATCGCAATTATACAGAAGAAACTTCAAGATGATGGAATTCAAATTGATATTGACGTTTTGGAGTATTTAGCTCATTCTATTCAAACCAATGTAAGAGAATTAGAGGGTGTGATTATTTCATTAATGGCGCAAGCATCCTTAACAAGGAAAGAAATTGACATTGAATTAGCTAAGTCTACTTTAAAAAGCATTGTCAATGATCAAGAAAAAGAATTGAGTGTTGAAAATATATTAGATGCGGTGACTAATCATTTCGATGTTAATTTAGACATTTTAAAAAGTAAATGCAGAAAGAAAGAAAATGTATTTCCTAGACAAGTTGCTATGTTCATGCTCAAAGAATTGACCAATTTACCTCTTAAATCTATTGGTTATCATTTTGGTGGAAGAGATCATAGTACAGTTATTCATGCTGTACAATCTATTTCAGAAGCAATGGAGTCAGACAAATCTGTTGAAAAAACTGTCAAAAAATTATTTAACAAATTCAATTTATCTACCAATTAAAAAAGCTTCTAAAATTTAGAAGCTTTTTTAATTGGATACACTAAACAAAAAATTATTCTTCCGAAGCACCGTCCTTATCCAACAATGCTGAAGCATCACCTTTAATCTTTTCTTTAATCTTAGTTTCTAATTCTTCCATTAATTCTGGATTATCTTTAATTAAATCTTTTACCGCATCTCTTCCTTGTCCTAAACGGTTACCGCTATAGGAAAACCAAGAACCTGATTTATCAATCACTCCCAAATCAACACCTAAGTCAAGAATTTCACCTGCTTTAGAAATACCTTCTCCATACATGATATCAAACTCAACTACTTTAAATGGAGGGGCTAATTTATTTTTAACAACTTTAACACGAGTTCTATTACCTGTAATAGAGTCGGCGCTTTCTTTGATTTGTCCCGCACGTCTTATATCTAAACGAACTGATGCATAGAATTTTAAAGCGTTACCACCTGTTGTTGTTTCTGGACTACCAAACATCACACCGATTTTATCTCTTAATTGATTGATGAAAATACAGCAACAACCTGTTTTATTAATTGTACCTGTTAACTTTCGTAAGGCTTGAGACATTAAACGAGCTTGTAAACCCATTTTGGAATCACCCATTTCACCTTCAATTTCTGCTTTCGGAACTAAAGCAGCCACTGAATCTATGACAATAATATCAATTGCACCAGAACTAATTAAATGTTCAGCGATTTCTAAAGCTTGCTCGCCATTATCTGGTTGAGAAATAAGTAAATTCTTAGTATCAATACCTAATTTCTCTGCATAAGATCTATCAAAAGCATGTTCAGCATCAATAAAAGCCGCTAATCCACCTGCCTTTTGTGCTTCTGCAATACAGTGCATGGTTAAAGTTGTTTTACCAGAAGATTCAGGGCCATATATTTCGACAACTCTCCCTCTAGGAACTCCACCAATACCTAAAGCTAAATCCAATCCCAATGAACCCGTTGAAATAACGGGTACATCCATTACTTTGGTATCTGACAAACGCATTACAGTACCTTTACCATATGCTTTATCTAATTTTTCTAAAGTAGTTTGTAACGCTTTTAATTTTTCAGAAGCAAATACCTGCTCTTGACCTGATTGTTTCGCCATAATTGTATATTAATATTAGGTTTGCTTTTTTAAGCCTAACAAAAATAAGGAATTGAAAGTAATATTTTAACAAATAAATTGATAATATAACAACTAAATATTTAATTTGGTCGACCATAGTTAAAATAATCCCATAGCCTTTTGAAAAAGCTGCTTTTGATCATCATCACTTTATTGATTTTATTCTTAATTGGACCAATTAAAGGACAAGAAGCCAACGCATTAAGAGCAGGGGAATATTTAAAATACAGAATTCATTTGGGCTTTATCAATGCGGCAGAAGCCAGCATAAAAACCAGCATTAGTCAAGTTCAAGTCAACCAAATTCCAAGTAGAAAAGTTGAAATTGAGGGTAGAACAGTTGGTCTTTTAAACCTAATTAGCCCTTTAAATGATTATTGGTCAGCAAGTTTAGATGCTAAAACATTACTACCTATAAAAACTGAATTAAGAAAAAAAGAAGGCCGTTATCGAAAAGAAGAAACAGTTTATTTTGATCAAGTAAATAATTCTGCGAAAATATTTTCCAAACAAAACGATCCCAAAGACAAAACTATTTGCATCCCATCCAATATTGTGGATTTAATTGGGGGATATTATTATTTAAGAAATAAAGTTTTGGGAGATTTGAAAACGGGACAAAAATTGAGTGCAAAAATTTTAGTAGAAGGCACCATTTATGAGGTTTGGTTTATTGTAAAAGGTTTCGAAACAATTGAAACTAAATTTGGAAAGATAAAATG
>Ga0114962_10002625_pt1 | contig 14858 bp, 15 predicted proteins | sample C_130820_MF_Meta_FD_87017 | JGI IMG/M metagenome (GOLD analysis project Ga0114962, IMG submission 87017) | Freshwater microbial communities from Lake Croche, Canada to study carbon cycling - C_130820_MF_MetaG | ecosystem: Environmental > Aquatic > Freshwater > Lake | place: Lake Croche, Canada...
ATACTTTGCAAAGTTTCCTCCATACTTTGCAAAGTATTCTTTTTAGTTTGCAAAGTCTACCCAATACTTTGCAAAGTTTCCTCGATACTTTGCAAAGTATGCCCCTTAGTTTGCAAAGTTTGTTCGATACTTTGCAACTTATTTCTTGTTATCGGGTACTTTTTACAGTCCTTTTTACCTTAAACTGTTCTTCTTTAGCTTATTTATGTTAATGTTTAAAGGATAGGTAATAATATGTTGGTTGGTATTGGATATTTACTCTAATACATCATAGCTTCACCAAGTTGCAAAAACATAAGTGCAACAAAAAGCTATATGGAATTATATCAAATGGTCAGCCACGCTTACAAGAATCTTACGCTTGATAAAAAATTATCTTTCTACCAAAATGTCCACGATCAGATGGCCAAACCCGGCAGCCCTTTTACCACCCCAAAAACAACTTATATAGCAGGTAATTTACAGATAGGACTTTTTAGAAGTTCGCAATTAACGGCTGAAAGCCATGCGAAAGGATCGGCTGCACTAATGCATGACGAGATAGATGCAACGGAAGTAATTGTAGACGATTGGGCAGATTATGTTGATAGTATTGCTTTGGGAAATAAGGCAACTATAGAATTGTCGGGCTTTAACCCAACTGCCGAAACATCTACGCCAGGTAAACCAACCGACCAACCTGTTGTAGTTACGCATAATCCTGATGTTGCAGGCATAATGGGTTTTGAATTTGAGCTATTAGCGGGCGACAGCAATGTATATAATATCGTTATAGCTAACGATTTATCGGGTGTATCTAAAACTAGTAATGAAGTAATTCTTGCTCCTGTAACAGGTGTTACCTATTTTATAGGTTCTACTATGCAGCGGAAAATAACGATGAGTGGTTTGCCAAAATATACCAAACTATATGCAATTTGCTATACCACCAATAGGGCCGGCAATAGTGTTTTGAGCAAAATAATAGACTTTAGCTGCTAGAGGAGCAAAAAGGAAATAGCCACAAAGACACTAAGTGACAAAGAAGCACAAAAAAGAAAAGAGGAAACGAAGTATTTAAACTTTGTTTCCTCTTTTAATTTATTTCTTCTTACTGTTTCTTTCCGTTTACTACTTTTTAGATTTTGTGGCAGGGTTATTTTACAATGATAACTTTGGTGCCAATGGGGATAATCTTATACAACTCATCCATATACTCATTCTTGGTGCAGATACATCCATTCGTCCAGTTTTGGTAGGTGTCTATTACAAAATCCTGCTTTGGCCAGGTACCATGAATGCCAATACCATCCCCTATTTTGGCATTTTTAGGAATAATCCCTTTCTCTTTTCTACTATTAAACTTATCCATATCTTCTGGTGTAGGATAATCCAAACCAAAGTACTTATCCCACTTGGGATGCACTTTCTTTACAATAATATGAAAAGTACCTTCGGGTGTTCGGCGGTCGCCCTGAATCAGTTTATCGCTTTGGTCATCATTTCCAAATACACAGGGATAGGTTGCTTTCCACTTATTATTGGCATCATACAGGCTCATTTCATATTTACTCTTACTTATAATAAAATAGAGCCCATCCTCTACCAATGGTTTTTTGAAGGAGGTAAAAATACTCACTACCAAAAATAAAAGAATATAAAAAAGCCCCCTTCTCATTCCGACCATAAAAGTTTAAGTTATAAAAAATGCGATTTAAAATTGGGTTTTATGAAATTAAACTACAATATCTGGCTACTGTTGATGAGCATAACGAATTATTTGAAAAACATATTCTTTCAAATGAAAAATCTTTGAAGAATTTCAACCGCAAAATAAGACTTATTTGCCAATACAAAATGAACTGAATATTAAATCTAATTGCTCTTCGTTGGTAACCTCACCTGTAATTAAACCTAAATAATACAAACATTTCTTTATATCAAGACTTAACAAATCACCGGATAAATGTTGATTAAGCCCTAATTCTATATCTGCTAAAGCAGACGAAAGATGCTTTAATGCATCATAATGCCTAACATTGGTTACAATAGTAGAGTCGATATTAATATCTCCTTCAACTACTTGCTGAACAAGTGCTTGTTTTAATTGGTCGAGGTTAAGGTTTTGTTTAGCTGAAATGAATAATAAATTATTAAATTGACTAAAAGAAGAAAGTAATTCCTTGTCTGTGACATCTACCTTATTACCCACTAATAGAAATTTAATTGCTTCCTTTCCAAAGTCAGCAATCACATTTTCCAAATCGATAGGGGAAGTAGTATTCAAATCGAAAAGATAAACAACCAAATCGGCTGAGCGCATCTTCTCAAAACTTTTCTGAATGCCTATATCTTCTATGCTGTTTTCGGTAGATACTCTTATTCCTGCAGTATCAATAAGACGGAATAAAATACCATCAATATTCAAAACCTCTTCTATGGTATCTCTGGTAGTTCCAGCGATTTCACTTACAATAGCCCTATTTTCATTCAACAAAGAATTAAGCAAGGTCGACTTTCCAGTATTAGGCTTACCAATAATAGCAACCTGAACACCATTTTTAATAACATTACCCAATTTAAAAGAAGCAGCTAAATGATTCGTTTTAAGAATCAATTCAGTAACAACGTTTTTCAAATCACTCCTGTCGGCAAATTCTACATCCTCGGTTGCAAAGTCTAACTCCAATTCTATCATTGCAGAAAAATAAACCAATCTTTCTCTTAGAAGACTTAAATCGGTTTTAAAACCCCCTCTTATGTTTCTAAGGGCATTGTTTTTACTTGCTTGGGTATTACTAGCAATTAAATCGGAAACCGCTTCAGCCTGTGTTAAGTCTAGTTTACCATTTAGAAAAGCTCTTTGGGTAAACTCACCCGGTTTAGCAAGTCTACAACCATTTGCTATTAACGTTTCGAGTAATCTGTTCTGGATATACGCAGAACCATGACAGTTTATTTCAACCACATCTTCCCCGGTATAAGAATTAGGGTTTTTGTACAATGCCAAAACTACCTCATCAATAATTTCATCACCATTTCTAATTAATCCGACATGAAGCGTATGTGAGTTTTGCTGTAGAAGGTTTTTGGATTTAAATAAATCATTTACAATAGTAATAGAATTAACACCACTTACTCTTATTACTCCTATAGCACCAATACCTTTAGGCGTAGCTAAGGCAACAATGGAATCATCTAAACCTTCTCTGTAAAGACTCATTAAATAAAATAGGAAAAGACGTAAAGAAAAAAACCTTCCAAAGGAAGGTTTTATATAATTTATTCTGGGGCAACTACAAATGTTATTTGTTGCCTTGCTCTATAGGCAACATTGTGTCCATTTTGAACAGCAGGTTTCCAGGCGGGTCCTTTTTTAATTACCCTAACTGCTTCATCTGCAGTTCCGTATTTAGGATCATTCTCAGCAGTAACTTGGCTAATATTACCACTTTTATCAACTAAGAAAGATACTACAACTGTGTACTTACCTTCTGGTGCACCATTTTCTGCCGGCAAAGAACTATTTAAATTTCTAGAAAGGTATTTCGACCAAGCGGCAGGACCACCAGGAAATTCAGCTTCAATCTGAACAGAAGTAAAAACTTTGTCGTAGTCTTCATCTTGTTTTGGCGCTTCTACTACCCCGGTTCCTTTACTTTCAACAACAGGAGCGACCATTCCATCATCTTTTGCCCCTTCCTGATTGATAGTTCCAATTTTAGTATCAGATAGCTTCTCTTGTTCGGGAGGTTGTTCTTTTACCTCTTCATCTTTTACAATCTTAGGAGGGGTGAACTTAGTAATCTCAACTTTAGGAGGTTCTTGTTTTGGTGGTGGAGGTGGTGGAGGTGGTTCATTCTTCTTTTCATCTTTCTTAAGATCTTCTAGATTAACATCTTGAACAATTATCTCACTTTTCTTTTCAGAATGAATTGAATTAGCTAATATAGTAACAAGAAATATAAATAGACAAATAGATACAGTAGCAACTAATGCGTAAGTAATTCTTTTATTATATGTTTTGCGCAAATCATAGGCACCATAACTTTTGTTTTTTCCATCAAAAATTATGTCTAATATGTCTGCAGATAAAATTTTGTTTACTTCCATTAGTTTAAGATAATGTTTTAAATTTAAACTATATTAAATTCTAATTAGTAGGAGCGCCAGCCTTTTCGGTTGCTAAAACAAGCTGATTTTCACCATCAGAAATATCTACCAAAGCATACCTCTTAACAACGTTGATAGCCATTTCATCTAAAATGTCAATAACATTTTTGTAACTACTTTCATCATTAGGTTTTATCACAACAAAGAAATCTTTATCTTCAGTATGACGTTTTTTATCGATGATAGCATTTCGAATTTCCTTGAAACTAGAACTCTTAAAGTTTTTACCGGCGGGATCTAAAATACCTTCATAATAAAAAACATTATTGTCTTTACCTAAAAGTATAGTAAACGCACCAGAATTTTTAATTTTAGTGTCATCCTTGTGATCTTCTGCTTCCTTAGGAAGGTTTAATTTAAAAGCAGTCGGTTGACTCATTGTAGTAGTAAAGATGAAAAAGGTAATCAAAAGAAAACCCAAATCAACCATAGGAGTTAAGTCTATTCTAGTAGATAACTTTTTACTTTTTTTTACACCGGGACCTTTTTTGTGACCACCACCCGAGGTATCTAATTCTGCCATAATAAAAATATTTAAGACTTATACTAACAAAACTATTCAACCTTATTATCAACTTTTCCTTGATTCATTTTATATAAATCAGAACCTAGAGGAACGCTTTCAGGATTAGTTACCATTTGAAACTTAAGAAAATTATTTTTCTTAAAGGCAAAAAGTACATTCTTAAATGCGGGATATTTTGCTACATTATCGCCTTTAAGAAGCAAATTCATTTTCTGACCAGAATAAGCATCATTAATCACTTTCAACCAATCAGATAATTCATTTTGGGTACTATCCTTACAAGGTATACCAGGTAAGAGATTACCTTTTCTATCTGCTTCAGGGATAGCTAAGAAAGAAGGTAATTGCGAAAAACTGGTACCAAAAAAAGTGGATTTAGCAAAAGCTGCCACATTGATAGAAAGGTTCTTTTCTGCATTTAAGGCACTTGCAATATATTGTTTTTTAGCTTCATCATCTAAAGAAAGAAAAACTTTTCCATTCTTATCTATTGTAATAAGTACGACATCTTTATCAGGTGCAACTTTAGAAGCAACAGAACTAGGTGTTACAACAGTTATTGCTTCTGAAGCCTTAAACTTAGTTGTTAAAATAAAGAAACTCAACAACAGAAAAGCAACATCACACATAGCCGTCATGTCGATAGAAGTACTCTTACGGGGTAACTTAGGACGTGACATAAAGAATAATTAAATTACTTGTAGTTTGAAGCAAAACTTTGTGTTAATGTAAAACCAGATTCATCAATACCATAAGTAATAGAATCAATCCTAGTAGTAAACACATTATACATAATAATAGATATAGCAGAAGTACCAATACCTAAAGCGGTATTATATAGAGCTTCAGAAATACCTTGAGACAATTTTTGAGCGGCCTCACCACCACCACTATCACCTAAAGCAGAGAAAGATCTAATCATACCTAATACGGTACCCAATAGACCAAGTAAAGTTGCAACAGATGCTATTGTTGATAAAAATACAAGATTCTTCTCTAGCATTGGCAACTCTAAAGCAGTAGCTTCTTCAACTTCTTTTTGTATATTCAAAACTTTCTGCTCTGTAGTTAATTCAGTATTGGAAATCATTTCTTTGTACTTATGAAGTCCACCTTTCATAACATTACCAACAGCACCTTTTTGCTTGTCACATTCAGCAATAGCTTTTTCAATTTCTTTGTTAGCTAAATGAAATTGAACTTTTCTAATAAATTCAGCAATATTACCGGTTCCAGCAGCCTTTGTAACGGTTAATAATCTTTCAATTACAAAAGTTAATACTGTAAGAAAACAACCAATTAGTATTGGTACAATAATACCACCCAAGTACATTTTAGAAAAACCACTCGTAGGCCCTTCGTGTGTTGGCCAAAAAAATGCACCGGAAGTATCTGGCTTGGTAAAATTACTTGGATTACCAATAACGAAACGCCAAATAATATATCCCATAGTGATACAAACAACAGGAGCAACAGAAGAAATTAAATTACCACCCTTCTTTACTTGAGTAGTTGTAACTGGCTTACTTTGACTAACTGAAACCTTAACGTCTGACATAAAATCTATTTGTGAAATTGAATAATGAAAATTTAATTAGTATGACCACAAACTTTGCTCGTAATTAAATATTTTTTCTTTTATTGCATCTCCTTCAAGAAGAGCAAATAAAGTGTTTTTTCCATATTTAGTCTTAAGGGATTGATCAAAAGGATTATCTAAAGTTGATTTGGTAATATAACTACTAAACATTCTACTTTCGAATAAATCTTCCCAGCTCATACGAGCACCGAAATTTTTGGGATTGTATACTTCATATTTTGCCAAAGTAGTGCGTAAATCAGGATAATACAACCAAAATAAAGTTTGAAGGGAAATGAAAGTACCTTCAGAGGTATATTTTGGCATCTCAGGAGCAATTCCCAAAATTCTTGTATACATAACAGAGGTCTCCTTATCAAAAACAACTTCTTCTTTAATTCGATATTTATATACAGAGTCTAACATAACTTCTTTAGATCTAATTTCATATCGAATAATATTTCCGTCTAGGTCATTTACAGCAGAAGTATCAGGTTTTCCTGCTGCAAGTTTACCCAATGCTTGTTCAGTAGTAAGTGGAGTAGTAAAGCGATCATCGATATCAGCGTCAAATGCAGTAACACCACTACGAATGGCACTCAAAAGAATAGAAATAAATCTTTGACTTCCATTATCCTCTACTAAAGAATATCGAAAAGGTAAATTTTCTTTTTCCCTAGCGTCAATTTCTCTCCAAATACGTTGTTTATAAACTGCATCATCTTCTCTTATATTCTTATAAGCTAATGGTGTACGATCTTTTACATAATTTCTAGTAATGATATTATCATTTCTTTGAGAAATTTTAGCAGTATCGTTTATACCACCACCATTACCACCAGAAGTAGCGATAGTAATATAAGGAGCAGAAGGTTTATTAGAATTACTAGTCTGCACTGTAGTTGGTTGAGTTACTGGAGCAGGTGTAGTTCTAGTAGGTGTTCTACTACTTGATGGTCTAGTAGCTGGTCTCCTAACTGGTGGTCTTCTTTGTGCGTTAATATCACTAAAACTAACAACCAGTAATACTAGTAATAAAAAAGATGTGTACTTCATATTTAATTTGTTAACGTAAACGAAATTGGAGGTAATGGTCTAGTGTGTCCATCGGGTCCTAATGCTTTAATATCATCAATAATCACACTAGTTCCAACAACACATCTGTCAATATATTTTCTACAATCAGAGCTAAACACCGCACCATTATTTGGAGCAATACCAGGATTTTCTGCAAATCCTTTACCAGTAGCATAAAAGGTAAAACTAGTAATATTATATTTAACCCCTTCGAAAATAAAATCCTTCAAATCAGCTCTTACACCTTGTTGGGCTTTAAAATCATTCAATTTGAACTTTCCACCAGAGTTAGTTCCAACCATTGCTATTGGACTTGGAATTTGTTTAACTCTAAATTTGAAAGGAGTGGATTTGCCATCAACAGTTACTGTTATATTAGATTCAGTACCACCAGATACAGTTACATCATATTTACCTGGAGCAGTTTTCTCTAAAGTTCCATTGTCAGTTGTTACCTGAGTAGCTTCATCACCCTTAGTTCCACCTGAAACACTTATAGGATTTTTTAATCCAATATAAAATATTTTAGTTGCATCAGCACTTACACTGGCACCTGTAGGAGAACCAACAGTATATTTCAATTCTTTATCTACAGTACCAGTTTCACCATTTGGCTTCTTGAAACTGATGGTAACTTTTTTGCTGTAAGATCCAGGGCCACCTACAGTAGTTTTATACAATGCAGTACCATCTGGACCAATTGGTACAGAAGATCCATCAACAGTAACACTTGGTTGAGAAGTAGTACTAAAAGCACCAACTCCACCAGTAATAGTTAGTTCTTGACCAGGCATTAAGTATTGAGAACTCTCTTCTGCAATTGGAACGAATTTATCATAAACAATCTTTACAGCCCCAATTTGTTTGTGACAATATTCAACAACTTGTGCTTCACTATTTTTAATATCATTTTCGAATTTGCTCAACATAGCTACCGCAGCGACTGTTGGAGTCATGTGAAAATAAGTATAAGCCCAAGGCATTTCCTGTGCACCATTCAATGAAGGAGGAACAGCTAGATTCAGAGGTAAATCATTTTCAAAAGTTGCTTTGATTGAAGGATGAATACCCAACAACTTGGCTTTATATTCAGTTAACTTTTGCAACAACTCTTCCCCTTTTTTATCTCCACCACTAGACTCTTCAACTAACATACGAGTAGGTGCTTCGGTATTTTTGAAATTATACGTTGCTTCTTTCCCGTCTTTTGCAGGTTCTGGCTCGGAAGCCGCAATCATTTCATTCTTAATATTATCGATGTACTTAATCATCTCTTCTGAATATTGAGCAGCTTGTTGAGCTCTTGGAGCCCAAACAGCAGCTGAATCTTTGGTTTCAGCTTTAGTTAGCATTTCTTTTAAAGATGCAAATAAAGTTTCATCCTTTCTATCAATAACAGCATTTGAATTATTAAGACTTCGATCTATCGTTTTAAAAGCAAGCAAAATTTCATCAGATACATTTATTGCTAACAAAGCTGTTAACACCAAATACATCACATTAATCATTTTCTGCCGCGGCTCTTTAGGTAATGACATACTTATTTAATTATTAAAATATTAAAAAATGAATATAACAATAGTTAACAACTATTATTAAGCCCTTCCTTGCATTGCAGTTAACATATTTCCGTAAACTTGATTTAGTTTACCTAGGTTAGTTGCTAATGTACCAATTTGTTCTTTTGCTTTCAATGCATCAACTGCAGTACCTTCCATAGTTGTAGCAACTTGAGAAAGTTTTCCGTAGAATTGATTAATAGCTTTCAAATGGTTATTACTTTCTTGCAATTCCATTTCATAAATTGTGTTAATAGAAGCAAGATTCTTAGTAAGATTTTGAACTTGACCATGAAACTGCTTAGTTGATTCTGCAGCACCACTTAATGAAGAGAAAGAGGCTGTTGCTTGATTAACTGCTCCTGTAATAGCAGCAAATGATTCACCAGCTAGCTTAGTTTTTGCACTAAAATCAGAAGTTGATTTAACTACATCACTTATTTCACCAATATTAGAAACAGAAGAACCTAATTTTTTAAAGTTTTCACCCAATTTAGATAAACTAGTAGGAGTAATATCAGCCTCAGCTAACATTTTTTCCATTGTCTTAAGCGCAGTGTTTCCTTGAACTTTTTCAACTGGAGCCTCAGCATGTCCAGCATCAGGAGGAGGTAAAAGACCATAAACAATAAAGATAAGTGCCTCTGTACCAAGACCAATTGGTAGGAATTGATTGGCACCTGGATAGTGTTGAATTTTCATTAACGCACCAATAATAACAATTGACGCACCGAAACATACAAAGATGTTAAGTAATCTGTTCTGACCTTTAGTTAATCCTGCTGACATGTTTTTTTTTTTAATTGTTAAAGAAAGTTTTAAAATTTGTGAATTGTTATTAAAAAATTATTATCTCCTTGGAACTAAATCAATTACACATCTGAAACCGATGTAGGACTTGGAAGTATCTTGGTATTCATAATTTCTAGTACTTGTTTGTAGGTAATATCCTACATCTTTCCAACTACCGCCTCTAACCACTTTTCTTTTCATTCGTGGAGGATCGGAATCTTTTGCATCATACCTTAAATCGGGACTCATATCGTGTACAATATTGTAAGCACCTTCGTTAAAGTAAGAGTTTGTCCATTCTGCAACATTTCCTGCCATGTTATACAACCCGTATCCATTAGGCCAATAAGCATCTACACGTACAGTGTAGAAACCACCATCTTCGGCATAATTACCTCTACCGGGTTTAAAGTTTGCCAATAAGCAACCTTTTTTGTTTCTAAGGTAATAATTACCCCAAGGATACATAGAACTACTTCTACCACCTCTTGCGGCATATTCCCATTCTGCTTCACTTGGCAATCTGAAATCACTCTCAACAGCCATTTTCTTAGATTCAAGGTAGTTATTAAGTTTCTTTGTTCTCCAATTACAAAATGCTTGTGCTTGTCTCCAATTAACCCCTACAACAGGATAGTTTCCAAATGAAGGATGCGCAAAGTATCTTTTTGTCATTGGTTCGTTGTATGAGTAAGAGAAATCTTTCATCCAAACTGTCGTATCTGGATAAGCCATCACTTTACGTTTCTTGAAGAACTGTAGTGGATTAGCTTTGAAAGCTTCCCTATTTTCAGATTTGGTTAACTCTTGAAAATCAGGTTCTGTGTAAGCATAAATTAATTTCTCTGGATTGAAGAAAGGTTTTGTTCCTTGTGCATCAACTTTAATAAAATAACCTGCACTTGATAACTGGTCTTTGAATTTTGCATCATCTAATTTAATTGATTTCAATTGCTTCCAATGAACTATTGTATCATAGTAAGGAGCACCTAGCATAACTGCAACGGTTGAATCTCTTACCCAATATACAAACTCTCTATACTTATTATTGGTAAGTTCTGTTGCATCCATCCAAAAACCTGGAATTGAAACTTCTCTGTTTCTTGAAGTAAAAGTGTAATTGATGTCTTCATCACTAGGACCCATATGAAAATTTCCTGGTGGAACATATACCATTCCTAATGGCATAGACATGCTAGGCTTTGAATTTGGTGAAATCCCGTGAACCTGACCATCGTCAATTACTCCACCTTTGGATTTGGAATTTTTGCAACTACCTAACCCTACGACGAGAAGAGCAGCGAAAACGAATAACACAAAATTTTTAGTCATAAAATGAAATTACTATTTGGCAAATATATATTCTAGTTCGAAAAAAACAACCTATTCAATAAAAATTTATTATTAAATTATAAAAATTGCTGAATAAGGCCGCAATTATCTTCTTCCCAACTAAAATACTTTACTAGCGTCTTATATTAACCCTCAATTGGATATTAAAAAACTAAACTTAAGTATCAAAAAACAGTTATCAATATTAAAAAGAATTAATATTATCCTCTCTACAGATAAGTTTGGCTGCAAGTAAAGGATAAATATTGATTTATATAATACTTAACTTTAAAATTTTTAAAGGAATCTAATTTTTTAACATTTAAATCAAATCTTTTCACAATTTTTCCTTTTCCAAACCTATTAAATGTGCATCTATCAAAAAGTGTTTTATTTAATATCCACCTACTGCTTCGCAATATTATCCATAGAAAAGCAATGATACATAAAAAATTGAGAACTTCAAGAATGGATGGCAAATCTATAAGACTGTTTCTCTCAGCCATCCCGTTCTATCCTGCTTCATTCGTTTAAAAACAAACAGCGATTAATCTCAAATACCTATTTCCAAAACACTAAGACTGTCAATTACCCTTTCTCGCTGCACCCGAAAGAAAATCCTTACTTATTTTTAAGTTATTTTAATGTAACATCAGAAATACAAAAACGAATTATTTGATTCTATTGATACTTTTTTGAGTTAGTGCCGCAAAGTGCACAATAGTAACAGTATAAAGTTAATTATTTTGATTAAAATTATTTTATCCTCTCAAAAGCCATCGCAAGGCTAAATAAGGTAATGTGTTCTTATTGCAATATTGTAGCTTGATTTGTACATTTATTAGGTTACTTTTCATTATAAAACAAAGAAGCCACCCTGAATGCTCAGAGTGACTTCTTTTATGTAGAAATAAAATAAGAAGCTACTTATTTCTTTTCGCCTTCTTCCAATTTAGCGCGGATATCAGCTAAAGCACTCAATTCGCCTAAGGTAGTTTTCTCTACTTTAGCTTGAATAACCTTAACTTCTTTTGCGGTTTTTTCAGATTCAGCTCTTGCTTCTTTCTTAGCAGATTCTTTTACTTCAATTTGCGCTTGTTCCCAAACACGGCTATGACTCAATAGAATACGCTTGTCGTTTCTATCAAACTCAATAACCACAAACTCTAGTGTTTCCTCAGCAGCAACAGTTTTTCCGTCTTCCTTATTTAGATGACGAGCTGGTGCAAATCCTTCCAAACCATAGGCTAATTGTACCAAAGCACCCTTGTCGTCTCTACGTGTAACAGTACCTTCATGCTTTGTTCCAACACCGAAGGTCTCTTCCAATGTACTCCAAGGATCTTCTTCCAATTGTTTGTGACCCAATTGCAATTTGCGGTTTTCTTTATCAATACCCATGATAATGATATCGATGTTCTGACCAACCTTTACGTAATCGCTTGGGTGATTGAAACGCTTCAACCAACTTAAATCGCTGATATGAATCATTCCACCAATTCCAGACTCTAACTCTACAAATACACCATAGGGAGTGATGTTTTTAACCAATCCTTTGTGTTTGCTTTCAACTGCATATTTGTTTTCGATAGTATCCCAAGGATCGCTTGTCATTTGTTTGATAGACAAACTCATCTTACGGGTATCCTTATCTAAAGTAACCACTTTAGAATCGTGTTCATCGCCTAGTTTAAAGAATTCCTTAGCATTTACTGGTGTATTAGCCCAAGTAATTTCACTTACGTGTACCAATCCTTCTACACCTGGTTGAACTTCTAAGAAAGCACCATAATCTTCGATGTTTACTACTTTACCACGAACTACAGATCCTTCTGCAAGTCCTTCTGGTAAAACATCCCAAGGATGCGGTGTTAATTGTTTTAGACCCAAGCTGATACGTTTCTTATCATCATCAAAGTCTAATACAACCACGTTTATCTTCTGATCTATTTTCAACAAATCGCTCGGGTGAGAAATCCTACCCCAAGAAATATCTGTGATATATAGTAAACCATCCAATCCACCCAAATCCATAAAGGCACCAAAGTCTGTAAGGTTTTTAACCACACCTTCCAATACCTGACCCTTTTCTAGTTTGCTCATAATGTTCACACGTTGTGCTTCCATATCGCTTTCGATAAGAGCTTTGTGTGATACAACAGCATTCTTGATGGTTTCATTTATTTTAACAACCTTAAATTCCATTGTTTTACCTACAAACTGATCGTAATCAGCAACAGGCTTCACATCTATCTGAGAACCTGGCAAGAAAGTTTCCATGCCATAGATTTCTACTATCAAGCCACCCTTTGTTTTGCTGGTAACATAACCAGAAACCACTTCGCCCGTTTTGTTAAGCTCCACAATACGTTGCCAAGCACGGAAGTTTTTAGCACTCTTACGGCTAAGGGTAAGGTTGCCATGTTTGTCTTCTTTTTCAACTACCATTACTTCAACCAGGTCACCAACTTTAAGACCTTGGTTGTCGCGGAATTCATTCAAAGAGATTAGTCCATCACTTTTAAAACCGATGTTTACGACTACGTCAGTTTTAGTTAATCCTACAACCAACCCATCCATAATCTGACCATCTTCGATTTGTACGAATGTATCTTCATACACTTTGTCGTACTTTACTTTCTCTTCTTTGGCATATAAACTCACATTACGTTTGTCTACGCTCCAATCGAAATCGTCGTGTGCAGTAGCAATTGTTTCTTCAACAGGTTGGTAAGCCACTACAGGCGCTACTGTTTCTGGTTCGGTAACAAATTCTGGTGCAGCTACTTCTTCTACAACTGTTACTACAGGTTCGTCTGCAATTACTGGTGTTTCAGGAGCAACAACTGGTGCTGCTGCAACTTCTTCGGCAACTACAACTGGTTCTTCAGCGGCAATTACTTCTGGTGTTTCTTCTTCAGCAACAACAGCTACTTCTTCAGCGGCTTCTATTACTGGTGTTTCTTCTGCTACAACTTCTGTTGCAGTTTCTTCCACAGGTGCGTTTGTTGTTGCAGTGGTAGCATCATCAACCTCTTGGGCTGCGGCGCTGTCCTGGGCATCTGCATTTAGTTGTTTAATAAATAAATTCATTGTAAATAATCCGAAGCTTTTTTAATTCGGGCTGCAAAAGTAAGGAACACGTTTGGAATATTGTTCATTTGGTCAAAAATGGATTTTCCATTGCTTTCTTTTTTGTTTCTTATGTTTGATTGATTAAAAGATATTTATTATGCCTACGCCTCAATTTATTACAGATGAAAAAGGAAAAAAACTTGCCGTTGTTCTACCTATAAAGGATTATTATAAACTGATGGAAGAACTTGAAGACCTAGAAGATATAAAGGAATTTGAAAAAGCAATGAGCCGCAAACAAGAGTATATTCCATTTGAACAAGCAATTAAAGAAATAGAAGATTCCAGAAAACAGCCCCAAGATGTATAAGTTGGTAATGGAGAGGCAAGCACAAAAGCAACTTGCCAAAATACCTCCACCCTGTTATAATAATATTATTGAAGCTATAAAAAACCTTGAACGTAACCCCAGACCCCGTGGTTACCTAAAACTAAAAGGACATTTGAGTTATAAAATCAGGGTAGCAAATTACCGGATAATTTATACAATTAAAGAAGACATACTTTATGTTTTAATACTCATAATCGCTCATCGCAAAGATGTTTATGAATAATAAGTTTTCAAAGCCCATCAAAAGCAAAAGCGTCTTGAATGATTAAATCCTTTCAAGACGCTTTTCTCTTTTCATCAATTACCAATTAAACCCTATTCTTTTTCAAAACTACTCATCTTCCAGCCTTCCTTGTCTTTTAAGCGGATGGTATA
>Ga0114962_10002626_pt1 | contig 14848 bp, 19 predicted proteins | sample C_130820_MF_Meta_FD_87017 | JGI IMG/M metagenome (GOLD analysis project Ga0114962, IMG submission 87017) | Freshwater microbial communities from Lake Croche, Canada to study carbon cycling - C_130820_MF_MetaG | ecosystem: Environmental > Aquatic > Freshwater > Lake | place: Lake Croche, Canada...
CGAGGCGTTTAGATCCCTCCGTTTTAGTGATTAGTCTCTCATTACACCGACACCCATTTGTGTGTATTCTCTTTACCTCTCCCTTTACCTGTTATAATAAATACCATACTTCATATTTGTGCTTAATACCTGAAGGTATAACGACTTTAGGACCGTTATGAATTATTTTCTTCATATTTGTACAAATTGGTGGAAGATATCTTGAAATTGAACTAACACCAGCGCAACGGCGCGTCCGCCCACGAGCACACGCTCGCCTGCAGAACCAGCTCGTCGCGCGTGCGCCGCACAGCCTCGACCGCGTACATCTCGCGCTTGCCGAGCCGGACTGCGAAGCGCAGGCGGGTCTCCGGCGGCACTTCCGCGGGCGCCCCACCCGCGGAAATGACTCCGTACATGTCGATGTCGGCCAGGTAAAGCGCCCCGCCAAGCATGCAGTAGTGCACATAACCACCCACGGCCTCCAGCAGCACCGCAGCCCGGCGTGCTTTGACCTTTTCGTGCCACGCCCTGCACACGCCCGCAGCCCTGCTCACCACAGCGGGCTCTGTCAGCTTCTTCGCGAAGTCGCCGCCGGGCCACTCGACGTCCGCATCGTCCACAATCTCCTCCTCGAAGGGGCCCGTGAGCAGCGCGTCCAACACGAGCATCTGCACCGGCCGCCTCATGCTCTCCGCTGCGTTCGCGTGCGTTGACCAAAAGCTGACACAAAAAAAGAAAGACCAGAAAAAAAAGTCGCTCTTTTTAGACACACGCGCGAATAGAACCCGTTCTATTTTTAGGCAAAGAGGTTCGCGTGCGTGCCTGTATAAACCGGAGCGAATTGCCCAAGCACACCACGATGTCTACTCCGCTCTGCGCTGTTGCCGACGAGATCCTGCTGGCGCTGCTGAAGCACATGCCTGCGCCGTGGCGGCTCGCCGTGTCCAGGTCGCTGCTTGCTTTCCTGCGCGCCCAAGACGGCACCCACAACAACCCGAAGCTCACGGCGTATGTCAAGGTCAACGCGCAAAGGTACCTTGCGTCGTCGAGGTACTGCGGCAAGGAGGACCGACTGCTGGCTGTGCTGCACCAGCACTGTGGGCGCTACGCGGTGCAGGGCCTGGCACTGGCTGGGCTCCGTGCAGAGTTCCGGAACGCGAACCTCGGACGCGTGCTCTCGCTCACGCCCAGTCTGACAGAGCTCGACCTGTCGACCACGTTCCTTCGTTTGGACTCGTTTGCAGACATCCTCGGGCAGCTGACCGCGCTGCACACGATGTGGCTCTCGGGTAACAGCGATTTCATGCGCGTCGCGAGCAGCCCCGTTTTTCCCACCGCGCTTACGAAGCTGCATCTCGCAAAATGCTGTGTGACGGAGTTCCAGCTGCGCATGCTCATCGGGTCTCTGGCGCGTCCCGGGCTCGCGCTGACGGATCTCGGGCTCGAAAACAACGCGCTGCAGCGGACGACCCTCCTGCCGGATTTGCTTGAGGGACTGACCGCTCTGCAGCGGCTCGACCTCTCGATGACGGACGTGGCTTCGGATTATCTGGTTGCCGTCACGCGCGCGCTGCCCACGTCTCTCCGCGTCCTCCGGCTCGCCGGCCTGCCGGTGAACGACCCGCGCAAGATCGTGATTCCGAGGAAGCTGTCGACGGGACGGATTGCCCTCAGGGTCGCCAGCGACAAGAGAATCTTCGACTCGCTCTGTCGTCTGCCGCGGCTCGAGTCTCTCAATCTCAACGGCATGCACGTCGGCGCCAATGTCGATGCACTTGCGACGGCGCTGAGCCTCATGCCGCAGATGCAGTCGCTGTCTCTGTGCGGCATCGATGTCGACGCAGCCGGGGCCGCGAGCATTGCTGGCGTGCTGTCTGCGATGCACTCGCTGAAGAGTGTGCAGATGTACGACGTCCCCATCGGGCCCAGCGGCGCCAGGGCGTTCGTCGCCGCGGTGGCGGGACACGCGACGCCGGTAGAGCTCTACCTCACGGGCAGCAACTTTTGCATGGAGGACCTGTAGATGGCGTAGCGCTTAGCTCCAGAAATCGACGTCAAAGTATAAAGCATCTTTGTCCTCAATAAATGTCTCGCGCACAACATTTGCTTGTTGACTACCCATCACACTCGCTGCAGTGTTTATTAAAGCAACTGCAGTCACTGGGCACAAAGAACGCGTCGGGTATGTCACTACAGATACATTGGAGATATGACGAGTCGCCCCAAAACCCGTACGCTGAAACCAACCCAAGCTTTTTAGACGCCATACAGGAATCGAACACATTTTACACGCAAAATAGCGAAGAAACCGTTGATATGATCAATAGGGCGCGCTACGATGCACACGACGACGAGCCATACCTTGCGTTCTACAAAGTTCCACAATTTGGAATTTGCATCGGGAAGGTCGACAACGCCGTAGTTGCGTGTGCCGTCATTCGAATTGTCGCTGGAAAGTGCATGCCGACACTGTATCACCGTGACGCTGAAGATGTTCAAATAGCTGAGATCACAGCTGTGATGACAGCCCCACAAAACATGGGGTATGGCACTGAGCTTATGAAGTATATCGTGACAAACGTCAAAGACACCGTCGATGCACTTGAACTCAAAGTCGATACACATTATGACGAAGACCGATCGTTTAGTGGTGACTCCGCCGTTCATCAAAGTGATGAAGAAAAAGAAGCAGAAGGTCAACGATTAAAAGCAGAAGAAGCTCGACGATTAATTTCTTTCTACGAAAAAGCTGGTTTCTGTGTGCAGGTTTGTCAATGTGATAAATGTCGATGGAGACCCAATGACATTCAACACGTTCAGATGATTCACAAACCAGCAAAAACGCAAGGGCAAATCCTCTTGTTCACGGATATCTCGTATGAACAAGGTCTCGTAGACCAATGGGGTTACAGAAAGGAACATGAAAATGGAAATGGATACAGAGGATAGACCGTTCGTTATTTATTGGACCAAACATGTACGTTTTCATAAAAAGTGGTTTACATTGCGTTTTGTACTTCTGTCGAGTTCTCGCTGAACGCCGGATTCGTTTTCACGTGTTCCACAAGCTGCCACAGCGCTTCAATTTGCTTCGTGCTCAGAAAATCAAGAACTTTGAGATCAGTCACATCTGATAGATACAAGAGATTCAACGCATTGTCCATCTCCAGTGCGTCCGACACAGCCCGTGCCTGCGAATCGGTTATGCCGAGCACGTATTTGTTATCCATCAACAATAAGACCAGTGAGTTGGGGACGGCATGTTTTTGTTCTTCATGTTCTGCGGCTGCCTCTTCTGCCGCCCCGTCGAGCTCAGCCGCCCAATTTTTTTTCATTTCTTCATGTTCTGCGGCTGCCTCTTCTGCCGCCCCGTCGAGCTCAGCCGCCCACCCTTCGAATTCAGGCGCACCCGCTGTCGGTTTGAGGTACCCGGAAATGAGCTTTGAAAGCAAAATCTCCAGTTCCAGTCTGCTCATACCACGCGATGGAACGCCTTATATACACCCCACTCCACGAGCTTCGACGCGAGCAGCACCACGCACACGCCCTCCGCGAGCCGGATGCGGAAGCGGTGCATCGCGGGGCGACGGCCCGCCTTTATAGTCCGCGTAGGCAGTTCATTTTTTGTTCCAGTTCAGCCAATCTTGCATGGCCGGACACTCCCACCCCGGCCACGCACCAGCATCGCCCTCGTGCATGGCCGGGGGCTCCCACGCACCAGCATCGCCCTCGTCGCTCTTACACTTATCAGCTGCAGTCGCCGTCTCACTCTTCGCAAAGCGCGCCTCCCTCTCCTCCGCGGACATCGCAGCCAGAGCCACGTCGTCCGCCTTCGATACGTGTCCAGTCGACATATTCGCGTGTTGTACCCAGAAAAAATACGTCCAGAAAAAATAAAAATACGAGAAAAAACAAAACGGGAAGAGGTTGACGATTCGCGAGTTTCTCACAGATCATATGGCTGCAGCTGGCGAGACAGGGAGGCGCGTCAAGCGCGAGGGCGCTATCGCTGCTTCTGAAGCGAAGCGCCCCCGCGTCGAGGGCGATGGCTTCGACCTGGACGATGCGTTCAACAGGCTCTCGCTTCTGACAGAGACAATCAATGCATTCGCCGAGGTGTTCCAAGTGCACGGCATCAACGAAGACTCGTGCCCCGTCGTCCTGCACTTTAGCATCACCAAGTGGTCCACCGACTTCCACGACAAGCTCCGCTCACTCGGTCTCGACGAGGACGCAGTCCGCCGGCAGGTCATCGCCACGCTCACGCTCGGGCTGGCCAAGTGGGTCAGGACTCAGCAGAACAACAAAGCGGCGCACGCGTTCGGCGGCGCGAGCGGTGGCCGCTCGCTCGTCCAGCCTTACGTCGAGGAGGGCGTGCGCCTCGGCTACTTCGACGACCTCAACAAGACCCTTGGCAAGATCGTGGCAGCTGCTGCCGAAATGAAATGGTGATGCCGTGTTATGTGTTCGAGTCGAGGAGCCCGGGCGGCGCCTGAGACTGATTGAGCGGAACGGGCGTCCACTTGCGCTCGAGCGGGACGAGGGCCAGGCCGTAGCGCTGCATAATCGCGCGCACGCTCTGGCGCAGCAGGAGCGGGGGGCGGCACATGCTGAAGTTCGCGTCGAGGTACGCGACGCCCATGGCCTGCGCGTCGCGCTCGAGCAGCCCGATGTCGTCGGTCTCGAGCAGCACCGAGAAGAGCTCGACGAGCATGCGCTCGTGGCGCCGTCCGTCGACGGGGACCTGCGCGAGCGTCGCGTTCTGCGCGTGCATGCCGGCGGGCCGCGCGCGCGTCGCGTTCTGCGCGTGCATGCAGGCGGGCCGCGCGCGCGGGCGCGGCGTCGAGGGACGGGAGCATGCGCCACATGCTGCGGCGCGCGTAGTGTGCCCGGGCGCGAAGGCTGCCGCGGCAGCCGAGAGCGCGAGCCCCAGAGCGAGGAGCGAACGCATCATTTCGGCGCACTTGCATGTGGCTTGTACTGCGTAGGATGCCACTAAAATAAAATTTTTTTTCAATAAACGTGATCAAAATGCCACGCAAGAGGTCGATTTTTTGACGTCTTTTTAACGCGAACGCAAACGCGTTTGATTTGTTCTTCGCAACATGAACTCCGACGGCTGGCCTGTGAAGTCCATGTCGGGCGACTATCTGGTGTACGTGTTTCCGTACGGGGCACGGGCGCTGCAGGCGGAGCGTGCGAAGGTGCAGAAGGTGCTCGATTTGAGCGCGCAGATGAACTGGGGATGGCAATACGGCCCCATCGGACCGACCTTCAAGGTTCCGCTGAGTTTTCACGAGGGCTTTGTGCGCAACGACACTGAGCGCATCACACTCATAGACCGCGTGCGCACGTACCACAACTTCAACTGGAAAAGGGACGTCACCGGCAAGCCGCATATCAATCAGCCGGACGGAGGCGTGACGCCATCTGAGAGACACTACACCAAGCTCATCGACAACCTGATCGAGATGCAGGCCCTCACCGAGGAGCTCAGGCCCGAGACGCTTGCTCTTGTCGCGAGCTGTGGGAGCGCGAACGAGCTGCAGCAGGCGATGCTGAATGCACGCTGATGTGTACACATGTTGTAATAAACGCGATGAAAATGCCACGCCCGAAGTGCTAGTATACATGAGCGCCAGCGCGCGCGCATGCAGCGCGCGCGCATGCAGCGCGTCCTCGCCGCGCTGGTCGTCGCCCTCCTCGTTGCGCGCGCGGGCGCGTGGCTCTCCAGCGCGGGCGCGCGCATCGTCGACGCGGAGACGCGCGCGCCGGTCCGCCTTAAGTGCGTCAGCTGGTACGGCGCGCACCAGCAGTCCTTCGTCGCGGGCGGCCTCGACACGCGCTCGTGCGCGCAGATCGCGGCCAGCATCGTCGCCCTCGGCGCCAACTGCGTGCGCCTCCCGCTCTCCGTCGAGCTCGTGCTCGCGAACCCGCGGCTCAACGCGTCGCTCGTCGCCGCGGCCGCGTGTCCGAACGCGACCGAGCACGCGCTCGCGCTGCTCGACTGCCAGGTCGCGGCGCTCACGCGCGCCGGCCTCCTCGTCGTGCTCAACATCCACACCTCGTTCGCGGGCTGGGTCGGCGCCGGCGAGCGCCGCCCGCAGGGCCTCTGGCACACCGAGCGGTACCCCACGCCCGCCTGGCTCGCCGCGCTCGCCGCGCTCGCCGCGCGCTACCGGCACGACCCGCGCGTCGTCGGCCTCGACATCCGCAACGAGATCCACGACCAGGACGGCGTCGTCATCACGTGGGGCCGCTCGTCCGACGCCGACACCGACTGGAAGGCCGCCACGCTCCTCGCCGACGCCGCGATCCGCGACGCCAACCCCAGGATGCTCGTCATCGTCTCGGGCCTCTCGCTCGGCTACGACCTGCGCGCGATGCAGGACCTCCCCAACTACCGCGCCAAGTTCGTCTTCACCACGCACGTCTACACGTTCTCGCTCTGGTTCACCCGCGTGCCCTGGCCCGCCGTCCTCGCCCTCGCGCTGCTCCTCGCCGCCGCCAGCCTCGCGGGCGCGCGCCGCCTCGCGCGCGTCAAGGCGCGCGTCTACCACGCGCACGCACACACGTACCACGCGCACACACACACCCTCGCGTACGCCGCCGCGGGCGCCCTGCTCCCGGCCGTCTGGCTCGTCGCCGTGAACGCCGCGTGGGTGCAGCAGGCGCGCGCCGCCGGCTGCGCCTCCATCGCCGACGACGCGCTGCCCGCGCTCGCGCTCGGCCTCGGCGGCCTGCTCGCCGCGCTCGCCGCGCTGCTCTTCCTGCACGCGCACGAGAACGAGCTGCGCCGCGCGCGCCTCGCGGCCAGCGCCTGCCTCTGGAACGCCGCGCTCGGAGTGCTCCAGGCCGCGCTCGCGCTCTTCTACATGACGCCGCTCGCCGTCGCGTGGGACCTGCGCCGCTGGGCCAGCGCCGACATCCCGGTCTGGGTCGGCGAGTTCGGCGCCGTCGTCGGCGACGCCTCGCGCGAGTGGCGCTGGCTGCTCGCCCTCGTGCAGCAGCTCGACTTCGCGTACTGGCCGCTCAACGGCTGCATGCACCGCGCGGCCGGCGCCCGCAACGACACCTTCGGCCTGCTCGAGTGCGACTGGCGCACGCCGCGCGACGCCGCGTGGACGCGCACGGTCTTCGGCAGCCAGCCCTAGTACAAAAAAGAAACACTCTGCGCCGTGTGAATGGCACAAAGAGTGCACGCGGCAGCTATTGAGCTCTCTGCCGACCATTTTGCTGACGTAAGGGATGTCTGCGATGCGACGCAGGCGCATGAAGTGCTGTTCTAAATGCTGCTTCTTCTGCTCGACTAACTTGGTTGTCATAAAAATGCTGCATTCGTTGTTCGTCATTCTCACTATCATAGTCATCATCATCATAGTCTTGTGCTGAATCATCATCGTCTGAGTCGTCACATGAAGCATTGTCACTGCTCGCGTGCAAGGCCCCGAGCAGCGCCCGCAACTGCGCGTGTGACGTCGGCGCAGGCGGCAGCCAGTACACGCCCTCGTGCATATACGCCGTCGCCAGCGTCGCCGCGAGCGCGAGCAGGTCCCGGCTCAGCCCCTGCCACTGCTCCTCCAGCGATTTGCTCGCCGTGTCGCGCGCGAGCGGCGCGCGCCCCGCAAACGCCGCGAGCGCCTGCTTCTCCTCCTCCGTCATCGCAAGCACCCTCCGCAGCTCCTTGTCGTACGCCGCCAGCGCCGCCCAGTACCCCGTGTCGCCCTGCGCCACCAGCGCCGTCAGCCGCGCCTCCGTCTTCTTTGCGTCCAGCGCCGTCATCGCCTGGTTCACCCGCGAGACGGTCGCGCCCACCGCCTCCGGACGCACCGTCCCGGGCCCGCTCGGCCCGCCCACGCGTTTCTGCAGCCCGCGGTACACGCACGTCCGGATCTTCTGCGCCAGCGCCACCGGCCCACCCCAGTCTCTCATCGGCCCCGTCGCCATCCGCGCCGCCCGCGCGTCGTATATACTGCGCACCCATATGCGCCACAAGTCGCTACCCGCGCGTATATAAGCAGGCGCCGCGCGCCGCATCGACAATGTCCGCATCGTCCGCGACCGACTCGCGCTCCATCGAAAGCCTCCATTTGCTTTGTTGCGCCAACGGCGACCAAGCACACGCGTGCCGGTTCAGAGACTCTGCGCGCTGTCGCGGCGAATTCTACTTTGAGTTTCGCGTGTACACGGTCGGCGACCTCACCACGCTCACGAAGCTCAGAATCGATCACTGTCAGAGTCTCGACGCGCCCTCCAAAACGTGGGTGCACTGGCTTCGCCAGCAGTGCCTCGACATCCCCGGGTGGGTCCCGGGCCAGATCCCGCCGGACGCCCGTGCGACTGGGTCAGAACAGAACAAACAGAGCCCGCTCGAGCTCGGCTGGAGAGCGAGGGGAGCAGAAATCCGTGAGCTGAAAGCGCAGCTGGCGGCCCTGGCCGAGGCCCCCGCTATCCGTGAGCTGAAAGCGCAGCTGGCGGCCCTGGGCGAGGCCCCCGCTGCTCAGCTGTTGCAGGCTGAAGAAGAGCGCACGGAACTCACCCGCATGACGTGCACGTTGCGCGAGGCCGTCCTCGCGGAGCGCCGGGTGAGCTCGGACCTGCGCGACGAAGCCGCTCGTCAAGAAGCGATTTTTGACGCGTATCGCATGGACCTCACCCGCCGGGCCGAGCAGCACAGGGCCAGTGCCGAGCTGCAACTCGGGCGTGCGGAGGACTTGCGCGCGGAGCGCGACGCGGCCCTCGAGGGCATGGCGCGCCACCAGCGCATGATCGACGCGCTCATCGTCGCCAACGAGCGTTTGCGCTCGCGCAACGCGCTCGACACGCTCACCGCCCTGCGCGAGCGCGGCCTCGCCGGCGACACGGCGGCCGGCGTCGCGCAGGCCATGCTTCTTTTGCCTGAGCTCGAGTCGAGGCTCCGGGCGCGCGCCCGCGAGCTCCGCGCCGAGGAGGAGCAGCGCGCGGCGGCCGCGCAGCACACCGAAGCGCAGTGGGCGGCCGTGGACGCGGCCCCGCACGACGCCTGGGTCTGCTCGATCGGGCAAACGGTGTTCCGCGACCCGGTCATCGCGCCGGGGGGCTTCACGTACGAGCGCGACCGCATCGAAGAATGGCTTGCGTACAATCGGACCTGCCCCAACACACGCACGCCGGTGAGAAGGGAGCAGCTCATCCCGAACCTCGCGCTGCGGGCGACGATCGAGGCGCACGTCGCCTCGCAGGTCGTGCCCGTCGAGCGCCGCGTGCGCCCGCGCTGCGACGACTTTTGATACGTTTATTAAATGTTGGCGGAATCGAACGCGCGAGTCCTTTTTATTTTCTTTTTTTCTTTTTGTTCTCAAAGACACGCGAACCGCAGGAGACAAGCCAGGCGACGTATATAAGACCCCGCGGCAGGCTGCATCACAAGATGAACAGCGTAGTAGAACGCTGTCATTGTTCGCGATGCTGGGCACCCGAGCCGGCGCCCGAGGTGCAGCTCGGCGCCCCGCCCAGCATCCTCTCCGTGCTCGGCCCCGACTTGCTCGCGCAAGTGCTGCGCCGCGCAGCAGAGGGACAGCGACACAGACACTTCAACCCGTCCCGAGCGTGGTTTCTCGTCGCGGTGTGCAGGCACCTGCGCCTTCTCGTCGCGCAGATCTTGCCAGAGCGGCTGCCCCTCGAAGTGTTCGCACACCGCGCCCCGCTCGCGACCTTTCAGCACAACCTCTTTCGCAGCCTGCCGTACTTCGCGATCACCAAGCTCGTCGTGCACATTGAGTTGAGAGACGCGCGGCGGGAGCAGTACGACTTTGCATTCGCGCTGGGCCGGTGCACGCGCCTCGCCGAGCTCCAGCTGCGCACGGCACTGTCGCCGGGCTTGATGCAGGCCCTGCGCAGCGTGGGCCACCTCGAGACACTGACGACGCTCACGCTCTGGCCTCGCAGCATGAGCGAGGAGGAGCAGATGATCGGCTTCGTGATCCTGTGCGCGCAGATGTCGAACCTCACGTCGCTCGCGATCTGGGAAGCCACCTTCACGCACGGGGACATGCTCGGCGAGGCCCTGCAGCAGCTGCCGCGGCTCCGCACCTTGCGGTTCCACGACATGCACATCAGCGCCACGGGCTTGCGCAACGCAGTGGTTGCTGGGCTGCCCCGCCATTCCACGCTCACGCACTTGCACCTGGGGCTGCAGTTTGAGCTCAAGGAGGAGGAGCGGCCGGACGCGGCTGTGGCAGCGTCCATGACCGAAGAGGTCTTCGAGACGCTCGTGCGCCTCACCGCCCTGCAGCAGCTCGAGCTGACCAACCTGGACACACTGGGCCAGACGCCGCCGTTTTACGCCCTGTCGGCGCTCACGGCGCTGCGAGAGCTCAGCATGCGGGGCTGCGAGCTCCTCGACGACGCGGCGCATCAGCTCGCGGTTGTTCTTCCTGCGTGCACGTCGCTGCGGAGACTCGATCTCTCGTTCAACCAGATCGAGCTCGACGGCGTCTACTCGCTTGTGCAGGCGCTGCCGCAGTGCACGCATCTCAGGCAGCTGGACCTCTCGGACAACAGCTTCCGCGCAGTGCCGCCCGAGCTCCTCGAGCACATCCACGCAGCCGACACACACGTGGACTACGGCTGGGTCGCCACGCCCGAGTACAGCCCGCCTGTGACCCCGGCGGCCGAGCCGCAAGACGAAGTTTAAGCTTTCGGGTTTAATAAAAACGCATAAGCTTTAGGATCCGCCTCTCCAACTGAAGCTAGCCCCAGTAGTAGACCCGGTCCTGCCTGGTCACGCGCCAGTCGCGCGTGATCTGCCCGTGCTTCCGCAGCACCCACCTCTCCAAGAATGCCTTCTTCTCGCGCGTCCACTGCTCCACCGCCGACTCGCCGCCTTCGCCGCGCAACACCCCGGCCGCGGTCCAGCACACGTCCGGGATGTGAATCGAGACATTCCCTGCCATCTCCGCAGTGTGCATCGTCGCGAGCACCATCCGCGGCGCGCGGACTGGCTTGTACATCACCTTCAGCACGTGCTCCACGCCCTCCACGACCTCGTCGTCCCCGACCACGTCCTGCAGCCTGCGCGTGAGCGTCAGCGTCGCCAGCGCCCTGTCGTGCAGGAACACCTTCCACTCAACCTTCGTCTCAGGCGGCAGAAACGAGTCCAGCGGCAGGTACGGGCCGGGCACGATGTGCACCACATACCCCGAGTACTGGCACTTCTCCAGCCCCGCGCTGATCGCCCACCTCCACGCCCGCGCCGAGGCCCCGGCGATCCCTTTCGGCAGCCACGCATCAAACGCCTTTTTCCACGCCTTGCACACGCGCGCGGCCAGCCGCACATGCGCATGCACCGTCACATACGCATGCTGCGTCGCCTGCGGCATGTGCAACCGAAGCTGCATGCCACCGCCGAACACGTCCCCGGTGAACACATGCGCCGCCAGCGCCTCCTGCACGTTAATGTCCAGCTCAGGCCACGCATGCCGCACAGTCTTCACATAACGCCCCGTCTGGGGATCCCTTGCTCGCGTCGACATGCTGGCGTGTGATGCCCAACACCGCAGCCTCTTATATACGCGAACCACCTCTCCCGCTGCCCGCAAATCTCGCGCACCGCAAATGCACGCGAACCGCAAATCTCGCGAATCCACAAATAGCAAAAAAGAGAAAAACGGAAAGTTCGCCAGTTGTCCGTAATACCTCGTCGCGGAACTGAGTGGAACCCACGAGACCAACACACCATGGCACGCACGACTGCTGAGGACGACGCGCTTCTGCTCGCGGCGGCCGAGGAGTTCCGGAGCGGGGCCGAGGAGTTCCGGAGCGGGGTGGCCAAGGAGGTCCGCGCAAGGGCCGCCGCGCGTGCCTCGAAGCTCGCCGAGCAGCAACTGGCCGCGGCCGCCAACAACCTCGTCGCGGTGAAGGCGCTGCACGCGAGGGCGTGGGACCCGCAGTTCGTCGAGTTCGAGTTCTGCGCGAACGGCGTGGCGAGCGACAGCCTGCGCTTTGCCGGGCGCTTCGTGGACCGCACGGACTACCGCGTGCTGTGCACGACGCCGGCGTCGGAGCTCCTGGCCTACCCGCGCGGCAAGGCGCTGGTGTCGCTGCTGCACAACCAGACCTTCGCCGGCGTCGAGGCGTTCGCGGTGGCGTGCCTGAACGCGCTTGGCGCGGACGTCGACACGTGCGACCTCGAGGGCAAGATCGAGCACATTGTTTCGGTTGGATAGCTCCTATTCAATAAAACTTAGAAGAAGTGCCTCCTGTATATAAGACGCATATCTGCACAGCATGGGCCGCATATTCATGTCCAAGACAGAGGCACTAGAAGCTATCACCCGCCTGCACGATTTATGTGCAGACGACCCGACTCGCAAATCAGAGTTAATGCAGTTTCAAATGGCTTTCCATGAGAGCTTCAGTAACGAACATACACGCGACAACGCCGTCCCGTTCTTCCAAGCACTGCTGCAAGAGTGGGAAACCACCCCCCCACACGCCAACGAGGAACTTTCCGCAGATGTGAGTCTTCTGCAGAAACTTGTACTGACGCTGCAGACCAGGCGCAGGCGCAAAGAAACAGCGGCAGAGAATGCTGACGCGGAGGCGCTGCAGTGATGGGCTTATGTTTGCTTAATAAAGGTAGGTATATACACAAATTCAAACAATACAATATATGCGCATGCCACGCACAGGCATGCGCGTGCCCTTCGCGCTGTGCGTTCTCGCCGTCGTCCGCGTCGGCGCCCAGTGTGGTCCTCGCTTCTACACGCACCCGACAGTGTCCACTGCATGCCTACCGTGCCCCGCGAACACAGGCGCGTCGTGCGTCGACTGCGGCGACGCGAGCGCGTGCACGTGCGACCCAGGGTACGGGCTGCACGCCGCGCCGACGTGTGTGCTCTGTCCGCCAGGCACGAGCGGGCCGTGCCACGGGCCGTGCTGCGTGGTCTGTCCGGCAGGCACGAGCGGGCCGTGCGGCGGGCCGTGCTGCGTGGTCTGTCCGGCAGGCACGAGCGGGCCGTGCGGCGGGCCGTGCGCGGCGTGCCCGGCCCGCACATACAGAGACGACAGAGACCCGCTCGACAACGCGAGCTGCGCGGCGTGTCCGGCGAACTCGGGCGCGGCGTGCGCTGGCTGCACGACGCAGAGAGAGTGCCTCTGCGACGCAGGCTACACACGCGCAGTATACCTGTACGAAAGCCAAGAAGTGTGCAACCCGTGTGTCGCTGGACAATACAAGAGTGCGGACACGGATGCAGCGTGCACGACCTGCGCAAGTGGGACCTACTCGAGCGCGTACGCAGGCTCCACGACATGTGTGCCGTGTCCGCCGGGCAGCGGCCAGAACTGCCACGACGGTGTCGGTGATCCTAACTCAGGCTACGGCTGCTGGGCCGAGTCTCACTGCATATGCAACGACATGTACTACGGCCAAGACGGCGGTCCGTGTGCAGCCTGCCCGGCAGGTTCTGGTGGTTGCTTGTCGACTGGGAACTTCCGTTGCAGAGATGTAAGCGACTGTACACCGGTGGGTTGCGGCGACGGGGTGTACCCTGGTGTAGGCGGGGTGTGTACCGCGTGTCCGCCCGACGCGACCGGCTGGAACTGCCAGTTCGGGGGCGTTTGTCTGGGACTGAACGACTGCTACGACGGGTGCCTGCGAGGGCAGTTTGGCCTTGGCTACGCCCTCGACGGCTGCGAGGTGTGTCCGCCGGACTCGGGCGCGAACTGCTACGGCGTGCCGGGCGAAACATGTGCCAGCGCAGCCGAGTGTATCTGCAACGCAGGGTACAGCGGGCCGGCCGGCGGGCCGTGCGCGTGAGCTTTTTTTTTACATTTTGAACCAGCGGAAGAGCAGTGATAGGCTTATGTTTGTTTAATAAAGGTATCGCACAAACTAGCGCTTCTGCTTTTTCGGACCCACTGCGAGGGCTCTGCGCGGCGCACCGGCACGCTTCGCCGGCTGCAAGTCCGGCGGCGGGAATGCCGTCGTGTCCCATGCGCTGTGCGCGCGGTAGATCTCCGTGTACGTTTCGATCACGTCTGCCACGGCGGACTGCATGTGCCATAGCGCGTTGAAGATGGTCGTGACCTTGTCCGCGTTCGCTTCTTTCGAAGTGTTTGTGCACTTGTTCAACGCCTTTGCGATAAACACGGAGTATTGAAAGTCCAGAAAGTGCTCGAGCCTACCAAGCTCATAGTCGATCTCCCGTTCGATGCGCCTCAGGGCGCGGGCCTTGTTGTCCGCGGCAGCACAGGTAGCAGACGTAGTACACGGCGTGGCCATGGCAGCAGCTAGTGGGTGACAAGTTTTCACTTGCGCTATTTATTGCGCTATTTATTGGCTCGGTTCGCGGCTTGCGCTATTTATTGGCAACGGTTCGCGCTACCTAAAATTAGAACCTAATTCAAAATTACGCCAGCGCGCGGAACCCCGCGCTGCACACGCACGCGGCGGGGCTGACGCTGCCGGCGGGCGAGAGCGAGCCGGCACCGCACGGCGCGCACGCGCCGTCGCCGTCTGTGGCCTTGTACGTGCCGGGCGCGCACGCGACGCACGCGCTGCCGTTGCGCGTCGCGCCGGCGCCGCACGCGCACGCGCTGGGGCCCACGCTGCCGGCGGGCGAGGGCAAGCCGCCCGCGCACGCCACACACGCGCCGTCGCCGTAGCCCGCCTTGTACATGCCGCTCACGCAGACGGTGCACGGACCGCCGCTCGGTCCGGAGAAACCTGCGGAACACAGACACGCAGTCGCACCAACCGCGCTGAATGTTGCGGAGCCATTTCCGCACGCCACACACGCGCCGTCGCCGGGGCCCGCCTTGTACGTGCCGGGCGCGCACGCGACGCACGCGCTGCCGTTGCGCGTCGCGCCGGCGCCGCACG
>Ga0114962_10002633_pt1 | contig 14834 bp, 13 predicted proteins | sample C_130820_MF_Meta_FD_87017 | JGI IMG/M metagenome (GOLD analysis project Ga0114962, IMG submission 87017) | Freshwater microbial communities from Lake Croche, Canada to study carbon cycling - C_130820_MF_MetaG | ecosystem: Environmental > Aquatic > Freshwater > Lake | place: Lake Croche, Canada...
CAATGCTTGGTCGCAAGCGGCTTTATGGGAAACCAATCACATCGTTGGCAATGTTTGCATTGAATCCATGACCGACGAGAAGATGGAAGTTTTTTCAAAATTTCAAATGATGGAACTGAGAAGAGACAGCGTTCGTCATTTTGCGGGAACGTATCGTCACAGCTTGATCAAGAGCTCAAATGGTTGGCAAATAAAACTTCAGCGCGTTGATTTAACCAACGCACAAGGTGCATTTGACTATGTTATCCAAGCCTGGGTTTAAATCCACAGGCCCGCGAATACGTGCATAAAATTGAATTTCTCAATACGGGAAATCTGGATTTGGCATCAGATACCATGTATCATGAAATAAAAAATAAGGGTAAATGGATACTTCATTAGGTAAGATTAATCCAATCAGGGACACTTCAGTGTCAAATTCTTCACCCAATAAAACCAGACTTAAAACTGCCCTACCCTCCAACTTGCATCATAATGATACAAGTTCTCATTTACACAGCTCAATACACAGTTCTCAAAAATCATGAATCATTTCTCAAAAATATTTTCTTGCTTTTACCTTTGTTTCTTTTGCACTTATGCAATGTCGTTTTCATTAAGTATTCCTAAATCTTTAATTGATATTGGGGTGGCCAAAAAATTCCCCAAAGAAAAGCTATCAATAACTTTGGATAAGCCTGTCACAGTATTTAGCAAGGATCGTCAAAAAATTGAACTGTGCGGAACATGGACAAGTAAATTGCCCGCAAAATCAGGTGATTTTTGTGTTGATACTCAACCAGTTTGGAATAAAGAAAAAGGGGATATTGAAATTTCAAAAGTCAATATCATCAAGTTAACGGCAGGTGATGGGAAAGAACTTTCCTCAACTATTTCATCCGCCCTGAATTCAACAATCCTAACGGTTTTAGACGGTACATCGGTGCATCATGTCGCCGATATGATTGGTAAAAGGTTAGAGAATATAGAAATTCAAGAGAGCAGTTTTAAATTGATCTTTTAATCGGGTTGAATATTTATTCATCTTTTGTATTCTTTTTTAATGGTAAGAAATTGCAAAGGGGATCATGCTGATCTAGACTGCATTTCATGAGTATCCATTGCGCAAACCGTCCTACCCCACACGAGTCTTTAAAAATCTCAAAGACGTGGCGGTCATAAAAATTGCAGCTCTTACAACTCAGCGACATCAAACTGCCACCTTTGAATGACCTACTGCACAGTAAAAATACAATGCAAATGGATAAAGTATTCAACATCCTGCTTTTTGTGATTTGCTATTTCGTCAGCAATCTTGCAAGCTCACAAGAGAGCAATCAAAAATTATTGAATCCTGAAATTTTTAGTGTAATTGTCAGCGCTTCTCCCTATTCTTCAACCGACATCACAATTTCAGTTCAGGTGTTCAAACCGATTGATCGTCAAACTGGTCAAACGAATGAATCGTGGCCTGTGGTCATTTTTTCACACGGCAGAGCTGGCTCGGCGGCTGCTAGATCTGCACAAAGAAATCCCGTGAACTTGGACATTGTTCGCTATTGGCACAGCAAAGGATATGCTGTAGTGGCACCCACACGTCCTGGCTATGGCAACAACAATTCAGAGGATCCAGAAGACCATGGTGGGCGATGGAGCCGGAGCACGTGCACAGGCAGTCCAGATTTCAATAAAACGGCTCAAGCAGCAAGCTACGCTGTGAAAACCGTTCATACGTGGCTGATGACTCAAAACTGGGTAGATAAAAATCGCCTCTTATTGGTTGGACAATCTGTGGGAGGACTTGCAACGGTAGCTGCCTGTGGTCAAAATTGGCCTGGGGTGATAGGTTGCATTAATTTCGCGGGTGGTACAGGGGGCAATCCCGATGCATCACCTGGCAAATCATGTCGACCAGACAGACTTGGTGAAGTATTCAGTGAATCAGCAAAAACAACAGTGGTGCCCAGTATTTGGCTTTATTCTGCCAACGATCAGTATTGGGGCGAAGATGCGCCCAAGGCTTGGTTCAAAGCGTTCACACAAACCGCAAATGCTGCTGGCAAAACAGGGACAGTAGAATTTTTTGCCGCCCCAGCTGTTGGCGACAATGGCCACTCGCTTCAAACCATGGGAGGTAAATTTTGGATGCCTGTGGTCAATGAATGGCTCACTAAAAATGGTTTTTAGTTATTCAAATATTGAGGTCAAGGTTAACCATTCAATCGATTTGAGTCACCTGCATCAATTAAATTTCAACGCTCAAATTCACTTGGCTGATTGAAAAATCAAAGGAACTCTTGAAAACTGCAATGTATTATGTTGTGTCAATATCACGAGATGAAGTGATGAGCGATCAGTCAATTTTGTCAGTTTGTTTGGTTGAAGCGATATTTCACGATATTTGACATTAACATCAAAAAACATACTGAACAAATCACCGCACTAAAGTAAAAAGTAAATTCTGCGCCGTAGTGATCCCATATCAGCCCAGAAATAGCATTTGATACCAGCATTGATACACCTAAAAATAAATTAAAAACACCATAAGCCGTACCTCTCAGATCCTCAGGGGCGACATCAGCAATCATGGTGGCCATGAGCCCTTGAGTGAGTCCCATATGAAGACCCCACAATGAAACACCCATCAATACGTATCCAAAGTGATGGCCATAGGCCAGTATTAAATTCGACAAAAAGAGTGTGATGACACCACACTTTAAAAGTTTTTCGTATCCAACCTTGTCCGACAATTGCCCGAATGGATAGGCCACCAAAGCATAAACAATATTCATGACAACCAAAATCAATGGAACCAAATACATTGGAATTCCGCTGTCGTAAGCACGCAAAACCAAAAACGCATCGCTATACCTCGCAAACCCCAGCATGGAGCCCATTAAAACGACTGACCAATAATTGGCGCCCAATTTCTTCAAACTTCTAAAACTCAATGGATTTAGATGTCTTGCAGGACGGTCAACTTTTGTCTCATTGACATAAAAAATTAACAGAATTACAGCAATGGTTGCTGGGATGATTGCGACCCAAAACACCCATCGAAATTCGTTCGCCCATACCAACATCAAAATCACTGCGATGCAAGGCCCCAAAAATGCACCAACAGAGTCCAACGATTGCCTTAATCCAAAAGCGGCGCCACGCACGTCCAATGGGGTAATGTCGGCAATTAGCGCATCTCTTGGCGCATCTCGGATTCCCTTGCCAATTCGGTCAAGAAATCTAGCGCCCAGAATAACTTGAATCGACAAGGCCATCGGGAAAATTAGCTTTGTGATGGTGCTCAATCCATATCCAGCCACCACCAAGGTTTTTCGTCGACCCAAGAAATCACTCAAACTTCCAGAAAAAACCTTCATCATCAAGGCAGTTGATTCAGCAACACCTTCAATGAGACCGACAATCAAAACACTAGCTCCCATGGTGTTCACCAAAAACATTGGTAACAAGCTATGAATCATCTCAGTTGAAATGTCAGTCAACATACTCACAAATCCGAGCACCCAAATACTCGCCGGTATGTCCTTGAATGTGGACTTCTTGGATTGATTAGAAACCATTTAGAGCATCTTAAAATATTGGCTTCCAGTCATTCCCCAGGAATTGATAACTCGCTATCAAGCGCTTTGTATCTAGAAAGCACCATACTTCGCAATCATGAATCACGTTCAAGTTGAGGTATGAAGTGAGCACAACATTCGGTTCATTGATACTGTTATCAATGAATTGAAGCCAAAATCCGATGCTAAACTTTTAATCCTCAAAGTTGTTGTTCTACATCAATTGAAGAGTTGAAAATGATCGGCGTGCAGTCTCATCACACTGATGCGATATTGATGAGCCATCAATCACCAGACACGATGGCTTCATACGCCCTGATTTGCTCATATTCAATCAAAACCAACAATTTCAAGGTTATGTGCATGGGCAAGACTTTGATTCTGACCCATCATCGACGGGTATAAAGTGCGACTGAATTCCGAGTCAGACCTCAAAACCCAGGATTGACTTGGACTATTTGAACTAAATTTAAGTCACCTGTAGAAAAAATTATATTAATTTGTAGTCTTGGTTTTACCAAAAAATATGACGACCAATAAAACGGCCAATAGCTCAGCAATCATAAATCCTTGGACATCTTGAGGAGCAATGCCTACAAATGTATTGGTCAAACTTCTTGCAAAGGCCACAGCGGGATTGGCAAAAAAAGTAGATGATGTAAACCAATAACCTGCTGTGACAGTCATCGCCACCAACATAGGCATCTGATCTTTGGCCGATTTATCACCAAGACGAATGACCGCCAACAAAATCAATGTTGAAACAAGTTCACTGACCCAAATTCCCAATCCATTTCTGGCTTTGCTTGACTCTTGAATGATGGGCAAACTGAACATCAAGTGAGTGAGCCATATTCCAGAGATGGCTCCAGTGAATTGACACACCCAAAAACCTATCATCGTCTTGAAGCTCAAATGTCCCAATCTCCAACTCATCATACTCACGAGAGGGTTGAAGTGAGCACCCGATATTGGACCCAACACCACAATCAGTACATAAAGGCCAGCACCAGTTGCAATACTATTGCCCAGCAAGGCAACTGCAGCGTTTCCGGCTCCCAAGGTCTCGCCCATCAGACCTGAACCCGCAACGATTGCCAGCAGTAGAGTGGTGCCGATGTATTCAGATGCATAATTTCTCATACCTTTGCATGCACCTCTTGCAAGCTCATTGCTGTCAATGTATCCAAGGGCATGGCCGCCAGAAGATCAATCCGCTTCTTCAGTCCATGCATGACAGTCAAGAAAGCATGCTTCTTTTCTTGCTGTGTCCCATGGACCTGGGATGGATCAGGAAACCCCCAATGGGCTGAGACGGGTTGGCCTGGCCAATAAGGGCAAACTTCACCAGCCGCTTGATCACAAACAGTGATGATGAAGTCCATCTTTGGAGCATCGGGTAAAGCAAATTCATCCCAACTCTTGCTTCTCAGTTTGCTGGGGTCGTAGCCAAGTTCTTGGGCAAGCTCTGCTGCAATGGGATTGACCGAAGTGCCAGGCGTTGAACCCGCTGAGAAACCCACCAGTAAACCACTTGGATGCGTCGATGCAAGTGCTTCGCCCAATACCGATCGAGATGAGTTGTGGGTGCATAAAAACAAGATGTTGTACTTTTTCATTTATTTTTAACCTTTTTAATGGATTCATTGGGCACACACGATTTTCCAGCGCAACAGTTGTCCAATAAAAATTCGCTCAGTTCTTGAACCAACATGGCATTTGGGCGGTAAATCAGATGTCTGCTTTGTCGCTCGACTTGAAGCAACTTGGCATTCATCAACTCCTTGAGGTGAAAACTCAAAGTGGCGTTGGGAATACCCAGGTGTTCGATGATTTGTGATGGCGTCAAACCGACATCGCCTTTTTGCACGATGAGGCGAAAGACGTTGAGCCTCGATTCTTGCCCAAGCGCAAGAAATGCAAGGATGGCATCAGAATTTTTCATGTTTCTATAATAACAGAAATATAAAATTAATTTGAAGTGCTGATTACAATCCACTCAAACCAGCTCCAATGAGCCCCACCCCAAATTCCATTGCCAACATCATGACCGATTTACCCCACATTGACATTGACCTCTTCAACCGGCCCGCTTTGGATCAGCTTCAAAATGTTCAACCCATCATCCATGCTCCACGGATATTGCTTTTATACGGTTCCCTTCGGGAGCGATCCTTCAGTCGACTCTTGGCGGAAGAAGCCGCTAGGCTATTGGTCGCGATGGGTTGTGAGACAAGAATTTTCAACCCCTGTGGCTTACCCCTGGTTGATGAGGTGTCAGACAGCCACAGCAAGGTGGTTGAACTCAGGGAATGGGTTCAGTGGTCCGAAGGCATGGTTTGGTCCAGTCCCGAACGCCACGGTGCGATGACGGGTCTCATGAAATCACAAATCGATTGGATTCCTTTGAGCATCGGGGCTGTGAGACCCACTCAGGGGAAAACTCTTGCCATCATGCAAGTCAATGGTGGGTCACAATCCTTCAATGCAGTCAACCAAATGAGAATTTTAGGCCGATGGATGCGCATGATCACGATCCCCAATCAATCCTCAGTCGCCAAGGCTTTTCTGGAGTTTGATGAAAACAATCGAATGAAGCCTTCCGCCTACTATGACCGAGTTGTTGATGTGATGGAAGAACTCGTGAAGTTCACCCTATTGACTCGCTCGGTCTCCCCATTCCTCACCGATCGTTACAGCGAAAGAAAAGAGACTGCCGAGGAATTGATGAAGCGAGTAAACCAACAATCAATTTAGATCGCCTTGTATTCAGGGGTTGAACACAGGTCCTGCCCACGCTCGCTCCAATCAGGACTGCACGGTCATGAGTTGACGCAATTCCCCCAGTTGACCATCATCGTCACGCCAAGTGACGACCATCAAAGCCGTGACAGTGGCCCTGACGTAAAAATCAAAAAACGGATTGGCGGCAATTCCAGAGGAGGTCTGCGCTCGCAGCACCTCTTGACCGTCATAAACGCAACTCACCCATTGAATGACATTGCGAGGAATCAAGTGACCGGTCATGTCTTGCAAGTAACCGGTCTCCATGGGGTGCTGGATCAATAGGCGAACCTTGACCACCTCACCCTTGGAAATCGTTTTGGGCCAGATCAGTCGTGCGTTCATGGGTAGGCTAGGGTTGGGTTGTTCGCCATGCTGGCCCGCTCAATTGGAGGCATCCACGCAAGCCGACTCCGTCACGATGATATCGGCACTGTCCATGAGCCACTGGTCTTTGTTCGTGCGCGCCAGAGCCACGACCTTTTGAGAACCCGCCAAACGCACCCGGGTATTGAGTTCTGCCTTCCCATTCCATGGCCCCAATTGAAGATGGGCCATCACAAGGACCGGGTTGCGTTGGGACAGCAAATAAATCTCTTGAATATGGCTCTCTGGGGTCATGGGCGAATTGACACTCACCCCCAAGGGCACGGAGTTGCCATTGTCGGCCAAAATGGACAGTTGCAGTTCAATGCCCTCGCGTTTGAGTTGACTCTCTTGCAAGGCATGGCCATGAATGCCAGCGAGCATGTCTTGCATCGTGCGCAATTTACCCGAGGTCATCATGTGCTCGACCGGATCGTCCTTGGCCAAAGCACTGCGCGCCAAACCCAGCCCCATCAAAGGCGACAAAGCCAAAAGCCCAGATCCCAAACTCCATCGCAGCCCCAAGACCAAGCCGTTGCGCCGATGTTGATCAACGGCTGAGGTAGATTGCGAGGAATTGGACATGGACGCAACGGTCATGACAAGCCATCAAGGTGCAGGAGTGAGAACATCCCTGGACGGTTGAAATGAGGGGCTTTCATCAAGCCGTGGCCAACACTTGGTTGAAGGTGGCGCTTGGGCGCATGACGTCCGTCATTTTTTTCACATCGGGCAGGAAATAGCCTCCAATGTCGACCGCTTTGCCTTGAACGCTCAAGAGCTCTTGAACAATCTTTTTCTCATTGTCTGTCAAAGCCTTGGCCAAGGGAGTGAAATGCGCTTGCAATTCCTTGTCCTCGGTCTGAGCGGCCAACTCTTGTGCCCAATAAAGCGCCAAGTAAAACTGGCTACCACGGTTGTCAAGTTCGCCCGTCTTGGGGGAAGGGTTTTTATTGTTGTTGAGCAACTGCCCCGTGGCCGCATCAAGCGCTTTGGCCACGAGCTTGGCTTTGTTGTTGTGGGTCTTGATACCGAGCTCCTCCATGCTGGCCGCCAGCGCCAAGAATTCCCCCAGGGAATCCCAACGCAAATGGTTTTCTTCCAAGAGTTGCTTGACATGCTTGGGCGCAGAACCACCCGCCCCAGTTTCATACAAGCCGCCACCGGCCATCAACGGCACGATGGAGAGCATTTTCGAGCTGGTGCCCAACTCCATGATGGGGAACAAATCGGTCAAGTAGTCGCGCAGGATGTTGCCAGTGACTGAAATGGTGTCAATTCCACGAATGGCACGCTCGAGAGAAAAACGAATGGCACGCACTTGGGACATGATGTGAATATCCAGTCCTTGGGTGTCATGGTCTTTCAAATAGACATTGACCTTTTTAATCAACTCGGCCTCGTGGGGGCGATAGGGGTCTAACCAAAACACCGCCGTCATGCCCGAGTTGCGAGCGCGAGTCACGGCCAACTTCACCCAGTCGCGGATGGGTGCATCCTTGACTTGGCACATGCGCCAAATGTCACCCTCACCCACATCTTGGCTCAAGAGTACCTCGCCCGTGGCGTTGTCCACAATGCGGGCTTGACCTGCCTCTGGGGCTTCAAAGGTTTTGTCGTGCGAGCCGTACTCCTCGGCTTGCTGAGCCATCAAGCCCACATTGGGCACCGTTCCCATGGTTTTGGGATCGAAGCGGCCATTGGTTTTACAGAAATTGATGGTCTCTTGGTAAATGCGCGCAAAGGTGCTCTCTGGAATGACAGCCTTGGTGTCTTGGAGTTTGCCTGCAGTGTCATACATCTTGCCACCCACACGGATCATGGCGGGCATGGACGCATCCACAATCACATCATTGGGCGCGTGCAAATTGGTGATGCCTTTGTCGGAGTCGACCATCGCCAACTCTGGACGCGTTGCAGCACATGCTTTCATGTCGGCCAACACCTCGTCACGTTTTGCAGCGGGCAAGGTTTGCAGTTTGTCATAGAGGTTGACCAAGCCATTGTTGACATTGACACCGATTTCTTCAAAGAGCTTGGCGTGTTTGGCAAAAACGTCTTTGTAGTACACCCGAACCGCGTGACCAAACACGATGGGGTGAGAGACCTTCATCATGGTGGCTTTCAAGTGCAAAGAAAACAGCATGCCTGTCTTTTTGGCATCTTGCATTTGTTCTTCAAAGAAATCACACAGCTCTTTTTTGCCCATGAACATGCTGTCAATGATCTCACCAGCAAGCAAGGAAAGCTTGGGTTTGAGGACCACTGTTTTACCGCTTTGAGTAAGCACTTCCATGCGCACTTCACGAGCCTTGTCCAAGGTCATGGACTTCTCACCGTGATAGAAGTCCCCGTGCTTCATGGTGGCAACGTGGGTGCGAGAGGCTTGGCTCCACTCGCCCATGCTGTGGGGGTTTTTGCGAGCGAAGTTTTTGACCGCCAAAGGAGCACGGCGGTCCGAATTGCCCTCACGAAGCACAGGGTTCACGGCCGAGCCCATGCACTTTGAGTAGCGCGCGCGGATGGATTTATCAGCGTCGCTCTTGGGATCTTCGGGAAAGTTCGGCAGGGCAAAGCCCTTGCTTTGCAACTCTTGGATACAGGCCACGAGTTGCGGTACCGAGGCACTGATGTTGGGCAACTTGATGATGTTGGTCTCGGGCAAAAGTGTCAAGCGCCCAAGCTCGGCCAAATTGTCAGGCAGTTTTTGCGCGTCGGTTAAAAACTCAGGAAACTCACCCAAAATCCGGGCCGCCACAGAAATGTCGCTCTGAGCGACCTCGATGCCCGCAGGCTTGGCAAAGGTGCGAATGATGGGCAAAAAGGAGGCGGTCGCCAACAATGGCGCTTCATCGGTCAAGGTGTAGATGATTTTTGAGTTGTCGGCTGTCATGGGTGTTTCTTCCTAAAAGTGACCTAGGCGAATGGGTTGTTGACTGCGCATGTCCAAGTACCGCGAGCAAAGCCGGCAACAAAAAAGCCCATGTTTGCATGGGCTTTGGGCTACTGGGCTTTGGGCAATCCAAGACAGCAAACTCCAAGCGGAGCACTGCTCGATTATAGTCCCAGCCAAGCCCTGAAAAGATGGGCGAGGACCTGGGCTTTGCACACCCACACCAAGCCCAAGAGGGTTGACTCTCGAGACTTGGGTGAGCTCGGTTGAATTAGGCCTTGGCCAATGTAAAGCCGTGGTTCTTGAGCGGGAAAGAGCGAATGCGTTTGCCCGTTGCATTGAAGATGGCATTGGCCAGTGCTGGGCCAAGTGGCGCTTGAGCGGGCTCGCCCACACCGCCCCAAAATCCACCCGTTGGCGCAATCACAGTCTCCACTTTGGGCATCTCATTCAACCGCATCATGCGGTAGTCATGGAAGTTGGACTGCTCCACTCGGCCATCCTTCAAGGTGATTTCCCCCCAGAAGATCGCACTCAAGCCATGCACCATACTGCCTTGGAGTTGGGCTTGGATGTTGTCTGGATTGACGGCGTAGCCAGGGTCAATGCCCACCACGATGCGGTGAATTTTGATTTGTTGCTGCGCATTGACGGAGACCTCGCACACGCATGCCGTGTAACTGCCATAGCCGTCGGTCTCGGCAATGCCGCGAAACACGCCTTTGGGCAAAGGTGCGCCGTAATTGGCCGCTTTGGTCACAGCGAGCAAAATGGCCTTGTCTTTGGGGCGTTTTTCTGACAGATTGGCCAGACGAAACTCCAAGGGGTCTTTGCCAGAAGCGTGCGCCATTTCATCAATGAAGGACTCGCGCATGAATGGGTTTTGCGAGTGACCCACCGACCTCCAAAAGCCCACCGGCACATTGGTGTCGTGCTGTGCGTACTCCACCAAGGAGTTGGGGTTGGCGTATGGGTGGTCTCGCAGACTGGCAACCGCCTGGGGATCGATACCACCGGTGAGGGGCAACTTCAAGAGTGACGACAGAATCGACGGCGCGCTCACACGGATGTGAAGAGCATCGATGCGCCCATCGCTGCCGACCGCGCCCCTGAATTTGATCAATGACGCAGGTCGATAAAAATCGTGCTGCGTGTCTTCTTCGCGCGTCCACAGCATCTTGACGGGCAAGGGTGACATGGCGCGGGCAATTCTGGCGCCTTGAATGGAAAAGTCTTGTGAGCCTCCGCGTCGACCCAAGCCACCGCCGAGTTGCACGGGGTGCACTTTGACGTTTTCTTGCTTCACGTCCGCGGCCCTGGCCGAAACCGCCAAGGTGGCTTCGGCGCTTTGCGTGGAGGTCCAGATTTCGAGTTTTTCATCTTGCAGCCATCCGGTGTAGCCCATGGGCTCCATGGTTGCATGGGCCAAGTAAGGCGTGAAATACTCGCCTTCGATGACTTTGCCGCCCGCGCCAGAGAGCGCCGCCAAGGTGTCCCCGTCTTTTCTCGCCACGGCAACTTCGGACTGCGTGAGGCCCTCTTTGAAGTACTCCATCAAGGACGAAGACGACAACTTGGCATTCTTTTCAGGCACATCCCACTCGATGCTGACATCCTTCAAAGCCTCTTTGGCCCGCCACCAGTTGTCCGCCACCACCGCCACAAAATCCCCCATGTTGAGGACTTTTTTGATGCCGCGGCGATTGTCAATTTTGCTGCTGTCCAAGGACTTGACCTTGCCATTGAAAACGGGGCAAGACGCCACCGCAGCGTAGACCATACCAGGCAATTGGGTATCGATACCGTAGCGTATTTTGGCGCGCACGATGTCGGGTATCTCGCGACGCTTGATGGACTTGCCAATGATCTTCCAATCTTTGGAGTCCTTGAGCGCCACATTGGCCGGCGCATTGAGCTGAGAAGCAGCCAGGGCCAGTTTGCCATAGGTCATGCTCTTTTTACTGGGGGTGTGGTAAACCACCCCAAGCTTGGCCACACACTCAGAGGAAGGCACACCCATGGCATTGGCACCGGCCACGATGAGCATCTCGCGTGCTGTGGCACCGGCTTTTCTCAAATACTCATGCGAGTCTTGGATCGTGCGCGAACCCACAGAAGCCATGTCACCATAAATGCGCTTTTGCGCCAAATTGGCCTGCGCCGTGGCGTACTCGACCGTCACTTTTTTCCAATCGGCTTCCAATTCATCGGCCACCAGCATGGGAGCAGACGTGCTCGAACCTTGGCCCATTTCTGCGCGGGCGTAACGAATGATGATGCTCTCATCGGGTTGAATTTCAATCCAAGCGTTGACCTTTTGGGGCGTGTTGGGGGCAGCGGCAGTGGCCGCTTGTGCGCCAGGCAATACAAATCCAAGCGAGAACCCCAAACCTGAGCTCACGCCCACGCTGGTGCTGAGTTTGAGAAAGTCGCGCTTGGCGGGATCCTGTGCCGCAGCGGTGGACACGTCAGTGAAGGTGTTGCTCATGCTGAAACTCCTTTGTTGGCGACGGCGTGGATGGCCGCACGAATTCGAGCATAAGTGCCACAACGGCAAATATTGGTCATGGCCGCGTCGATGTCGTCATCGGTGGGCTTGGGTTTCTTTTTCAAGAGCGCCACGGCAGCAAGCATTTGTCCACCTTGGCAATAACCACACTGGGGCACTTCATGGTCGATCCAAGCTTGTTGCACGGGATGGAGACGGCCTTTTTTCTCCAAGCCCTCGATCGTCACCACTTGTTGACCCACTGCGGCCGAGACGGGGTAGGAGCACGAGCGCACAGGCTCACCATTCAAGAGGACCGTGCAAGAGCCACACTGTGCGACTCCACAACCAAATTTGGGCCCCTTGATATCGAGCTCGTCTCTGAGCGCCCACAACAGGGGCATCTCTGGCTCGACATCAAGTTCATACACGCGTTCATTGATGGACAGTTTCATCGTTTTTTCCCTCTTTTTAATCTGTACAAGCTTAGCATTGGCACGCAAGGCCCATTTTCAGGGTTATCCCGAAAAGCCCCGTTCAAAAAAGTTGGTCCCTAAGTCTTGGTGCGGTTTGGAATGGACTCAGGCATCAATGCACCTGCAAGCCATGCAGATCATACAGTTTTCTTTGAATCAGTCCAATGCACTCCAGACTGGCAAGGATACATGGCCATCAGGCGAACAAGCCATCAGACAATCAGACAATCATGTCGTCCGTGATCTCCATGGGGCCCTTACCGGCCCAGCGCTCCAAGTAGAGATAAATCACTGGCGTGATGTAGAGCGTGATCACTTGAGAAAACAGCAAACCGCCCACCACCGCGATGCCCAGGGGCGCGCGCAACTCCGCCCCCGCGCCAAGCCCCAAGGAGATGGGCAAAGCGCCCATGAGCGCGGCAAAGGTGGTCATCATGATGGGCCTAAAGCGCAGCACACACGCACGGCGAATGGCCTGCTCGGGGTGCATGCCTTCATGGCGCTGGGCTTCCAGCGCAAAATCGATCATCATGATGGCGTTCTTTTTGACAATTCCAATCAGCATCAAAATGCCGATGGTGGCAATCAAAGTGAGGTCAATCTTGAAGAACCACAAGAACAAAAGCGCGCCCACTGCCGCCGAGGGCAAACCGGCCAAGATGGTCAAGGGATGGACATAGCTCTCGTAGAGAACACCCAGCAAGATGTAAATCACGAGAACGGCCACCAAGAGCAACATCACTTGGCTACTTTGGGTGTTTTGAAAGACGGCCGCATCGCCACCGTAATTGGTGATGATGGTCGACGGAACTTGAAGCTCTTGGGAGAACTGCGCAATTTTTTTGGTCGCTTCACCAAGAGGAGACTCCGGCGCCAAATTGAACGAAATCGTCACCGCCTGGAGCTGTCCTTGGTGATTCACAGCGGTGGGCCCCACGGCTCTCGTGACCGTCACCAAACTCGACAGTGGCACGATCTGACCAGAGAGCTTGGAGCGCACGAAAATATTGCCAATCGAATCTTCAAACTCCCGGTTCTCGTTGGGTGCCTCCATGATCACAGAGTAGCTATTGACGGGCGTGAAGATGGTCGATATTTGTCGGTCGCCAAAGGCGTTGTAGAGGGCACTTCGAATGTCTTGGGTTGAAACGCCCAAGGCGCCCGCCTTGTCACGGTCAAAATTCACATTGACTTGCAAACCCCTCAACTGTGAGTCACTCGTGACGTCGCGGAAAGCCGGGTCACCTCGCATTTTTTGCTGCAGCTTGTTGGACCATTCATTCAAAGAATCTGCATTCACACTTTGCAAAACATACTGATAACGGCTTTTGCTTTGCCTGCCACCGAGTTGCAAGTTTTGCACCGGCCGCATGTAGACCCCAAACCCTGGATAACGGGCTTTTTTGCGCAACTCCTCAATCACCAAACCAATGCGGGGGCGTTCACTCAAGGGCTTCAAAACCACGAACATCCGTGCCGAGTTCAAGGCGCTGGGCGAGAATGAGGCCGAGCCGACAAAGGACTGCACATAGGCCACCGACGGGTCTTTCTTGATGTTGTCTGCGATGATATTTTGAATGCGCACCATCTCTCTAAAAGAGATATCCTCTGAGGCTTCGGTGGTGATTTGGATTTGACCAATGTCCTCTTCCGGGAAAAAACCCTTGGGACTGATCTCGTAGAGCCAGGCGGTCAAACCAAAGGTAATGAAAGCCACCAAGAGCACCCAACGGCGATGGTTGAGCGCCACGTCCAATGAGCTTTCATAGGCATCCAACAACGCTTTGAACGCCGCTTCAAACCAACGCCCAAACACATTTTCCTGCGCATGCTCATTGGCATGGTGTTGGGGCAAAAAACGAGAACACAGCATCGGCACCAAAGTGAGGGAGACCACGGCAGAGACCAGCACCGACAAGCCCACCACCACGGCGAACTCGTGAAACAAAAGACCAATGACGCCTGGCATGAAGAAAATTGGAATAAAAACCGACACCAAGGACAACGAGATCGACACAATCGTGAAGGCCATTTCCTTGCCGCCTTTGAGCGAGGCTTGCATGGGCGTCATGCCGTCTTCGATGTGGCGCACAATGTTCTCGAGCATCACGATCGCATCGTCCACCACGAGCCCCACGGCCAAGGTGATGCCCAAGAGAGAAATATTGTCCAAACTGTAGCCAAAGGCATAAAGGAGCGATATCGCACCAATCAAAGACACGGGCAAACTGAGGGTCGGGATGATGGTGGCGATGGTGCGACGGATGAAC
>Ga0114962_10002635_pt1 | contig 14826 bp, 11 predicted proteins | sample C_130820_MF_Meta_FD_87017 | JGI IMG/M metagenome (GOLD analysis project Ga0114962, IMG submission 87017) | Freshwater microbial communities from Lake Croche, Canada to study carbon cycling - C_130820_MF_MetaG | ecosystem: Environmental > Aquatic > Freshwater > Lake | place: Lake Croche, Canada...
CTAAAGACAGTAAAAAAGGGGTCGCCCAATGTGCGTGGAGGATATAATGTAACGGATAAGGCCGATGGTCTTCGTGCGATGGGATATGTAAATGCGGCAGGTGAACTCTTTATGATTGATATGTCGCTGAATATTTATCGCACTGGTCTTGTTCGCACATCATGTGCAGATTCACTTGTCGACGGCGAGTTTGTGACGCAGGATAAGGAGAAGAATTCAATTCAGCAATTTATGATCTTTGACTGTTATCATGCTGTGGGTGGCGAGGACGTGAGCCAACTTCCCTTTACTAATGCCCCTTCGGGTACGGAAGAAGATAAGCGCTTGGGCAGTCGTTATGGTGCCATGATGACGTGGATTGAGCGTTGGAATGCGGCTGAGGGACCGCGCATCATACCCACTGCAGGCGTGACTGCGCGTAATAAGATCTTGGTGTGTACTAAGAACTTCTTATTCGCCAAGGAGGGTGATAATAGTATCTTTAGTGCGTGTGCTCGTGTCTTGGATTCATCAAAGCTGTATCACACCGATGGTTTGATTCTGACGCCTAACAAGCTGCCTTTGCCGCAGAAACCTGGTGTGAAGTTTGCGGAGCAGTTGAAGTGGAAGCCGTCGAGTGAGAATACTGTGGATTTCTTGGTGCTCTTTGATAAGGATGAGGAATCAGCCTTGGATATGGTGTATACTGGTGTAAAAGGGAGTATTCAGTCAGCTGGTGGAGGGGCGACGGTGCAGTATAAGACGCTGCATTTGTATGTGGGCAGTGACTTGGATCCTGCCTACGAGGATCCTCGTGGAACTGTCTTGTTCGAGCAGCCCTTGCCTGTGGTTGGAGCCCCAGGCGCGCGGCCTAGGCGTCGTGAATACAAGCCTGTGCTCTTCAATCCCACCGAGTTGCCTGATACTATGGCAAACACGTGTTATTTGGAAGTGGAGACGACGCTCACTGGAGAGGACATTGTGCGCTGCGAAAATGGTGATCCTATTGAGGACAAGAGTATCATAGAAATGCGTTATGAGCCCAAGAATGATTCAGGATGGCGCTGGATTCCTATGCGGGTTCGTTATGATAAGACCGAGCGCTTTCAGCGCAATGAGATTGGTCGTACCTTGAATAAGGACGAGTCGGCGGAAGGTGTTTGGAACAGTATTCACGAACCAGTGAGTGAATATATGATTCGCACAGGGTCTGAGCAGCCTTCGAATGCGGAGTTGGCAGAGGCTGGTGGGGCAGTAGCACAGTTGGCATCTGGAGAAATCGCCAAAGTCTATTATGAGCGCAAGGGAGAGACCAATGATTTGACAATTGTGAAGGGGCTGCGCGAGTTTCACCGTCGTTATATTAAGGAGAAGATGCTTCTGGGTCGTGGTCTGCGTGGTGACAACAAGACGCTAGTCGATCTGGCGTGTGGACAGGGTGGTGATTTATGGTCTTGGGTTGATTTGAATGCGAATTTCGTCTTTGGTACTGATATTGCAGGGAATGGTATTCGCGATCCTATGAATGGTGCATATCGCCGATACTTGAATGCGGTGATTAAGAATAGAGGATATGAGAATGTGGGGAGGATGATCTTTACAATTGGCAGTTCAGCCAAGAATTTGGCGACTGGTGAGGCGGGTGCGACGTCAGAGGAGTCAAATATCATGAGATCTGTCTTGGGGCGGGTGGCGCCTGATGGTCCTGTTCCGCCATTCGTGAAGAATTATGGGTCTGGGCGTTTGCAAGAGGGGGCTGATTGTGTGGCAATTATGTTTGCTATTCACTACTTCTTTGAGAATCAAGTGTCTTTGTCTGGATTTATGCGCAATGTGAGCGATTGTTTGAAGATTGGTGGATTATTTGTGGGATGTTGCTTCGATGGTCAGAAGGTATTTGATTCGCTTCGGAACATTGAGGAGGGTGGAACTCTAAAAGGATCGGATTCGGCCGATAATGAGATTTGGCGTATTACAAAGAAATATTCTGCCAATGACTTGACGAATAATGACGATTCACTGGGGCTGTCGATTGATGTAAAGTTCTTGACAATTGGAACGGAGCAGCGTGAGTATCTTGTGTCCTTTGATTTGCTAAAGTCTGAGATGGCTAAGATTGGTTGTGAACTTCTGACACAGGAGGAGTGCAAGGAACTTGGCTTGCAAAATAGTACGCAGATGTTTGAGGATACCTATGCAGATGCTTTGAAGAAGGGCGATAGGTTTAATATGATTCCTGTGGTGCGGCAGTATAGTTTCTTCAATCGCTGGTTTATCTTCAAGCGGCGGCGTGGAGGGGTGTTAGAGGAGGTTGATGAGGCTGCTGCTTCTTCTGGGGTTGCTCCTGTTGCTCCTGGGACTGCTGCAGCTGCGGCTGCTTCTGCTTCTGCTCCTGCTCCTGCTCCTGGTGCTGCAGCGCCTGCGGCAACCTTTGCTGAGAAGGCTGATGTAGTTCGTAATGAGGCACTGCAAGCATCCTCTAGCACAAATGCAAAACCCTTGCGCACAATTCCTGTGGCTGCTGCAGCTCCTGCTGCTCCTGGAGTTCCCGCCTCTGCAGTTCCTGCGGGTCAGCGAACATTCGGTCTCACTCAGTTATTCCAATTCTATATGGATGCTAGTAAGGCAGATAAACTCAAGCTAGGTGATCCAGATGCTGCCAGATGGCTCGCCCCAGCTGCTCCCTTCCCAATTAAGGACGATGAGGATGAGTATCCAACTGTAGAGCACTATTTGGCGGCTATGAAGTATAAGCTGGCATCATCAAAGCCCGATCTGGGTCGTGAGATATTCGCCAAAGGCGGAACCATTCACCAAGAGTTTCAGCGTAGACGAGCAACGGAGTCTGCTCAAGGGGCGCGTGCAATATCGGCCGAGAGAGACTCAGATTTGTTAAAGGAGGAGCGTGCCAAGGTTATTGAGGAGTCGGCTCCTTCGGCATTCAAGAAGTACCGAGCCACCTTTAATGATAAGGACTGGTTTACAGTGAAGGATGCACAGCTTGAAAAGGCACTCAAGTATCGCTGGGAGAATGATGCCAGGCTCAGACGTATTGTGGAGGCAGCGCGAGCCAAAGGATTGTATCTCCTCTATTACACAGGTGCTGGATCAGGATCGAATCTTGGTGGCAAGAGAACTGCAACAGGTCTCATTGATGGCGAGAATAAGGTGGGTGAAATCCTCATGAGGTTGGCAAAGTTCAAAGTTTAAAGAGTATAACCACAATACACATTATAATGCCTGCATTTAATCATGAAGAATTGCAGAAGGAATATGATTCTACTGAGAAACAGCTATATATAGATGATATAAAACAAATCGTTATTAATTCAGGAAGTTCTTTAGAAGGAAATTCTTTTTATTACCATGCAAGTCTGAATATTTTTCCTGAATTGTATAAGAAGCAGGTAAATCTTTTTTGGACTGGAAAACAGGCTGTGAGGCGAATCTGTGAAATTGGATTTAATGCGGGTCATTCAACTCTGTTGATGCTATTGGGGAGAGATAAGACACCGCTTGACTTTACTCTATTTGATATAGGGCATCACAGATATACCAAGCCTTGTCTTGAGTATATGAAGTCAAAGTTTCCTCATGTTAGATTCGAGTATATTGAGGGTGATTCGACTGTGACTATGCCAAATTGGATTAGTGAGAATGTCTTATATTCTCGGCTATATGATGTAGTGCATGTAGATGGAGGACATAGCCATCATTGTATCGTAAATGATATGAAAAACGCGGATATTTTAGTAAAATTGGGTGGAATTCTTATTGTGGATGATACCTATATAGATTATATAAATAATGAGGTAAATGCGTATTTGTCTTCTGGGAAATACGTGGAGCTTGATGTTCTAAAATCTGAGGGGTATACTCACAGAATTATACAGAAATGCTCGCTCTAAAAGTTTTGATACATAGAAAGATTTGCAGGCACTTAGAATATGCCAGATACTGTGATTTATAGTATAATTTTTGTTTGATATTTGTGTATTTATAAAGAATATTATGAGATTTCCTAAAATAATCTTGGATTGTGTAAAAGGGGTTGTGTGCGTGTATCCTAAGTATATATCATATGAGAACCAGAGAAGAGCCAGGAAATAATCAGCTGTTGCAATGGCCGCGTTCGATTCCTTTGAGGCATGATATAATATGGAAAAGGTGGAGGATAGTACTATGATATTTATATAATTGTGTGCAAATGTTCTATAGTATTTTACCAGTGGTAATATACTATAGAAATGTGGGATAGTTGTGAGAATAAGCATTACTTGTAATTATCTGATTATATTTAAGATGTAGTTAAAAGTTGAGGAGGCATGAACAAAGAATTAATGAGTCCCTTATGAAGGCTCCCTACGAGCCAGCTCCTTTTACGGGTGGCACACCACTACAACCATGGATGACGCTTGCTCTTAAGAATCGTCATCCACGAGATAATTTAATCCATTTCGATGAGCCTACACATATCTATACGATTAAAGGATCATCAGTGGGAAATATTTCGGTCTCTGGTCTTCATCATCATCTGTTTCAAGAATTTGACGCAGACAAGGTGATTGCAAATATGATGCGTTCTAAGAACTGGCCAAATAGTAAATGGTACGGAATGAGTGCAACAGCGATCAAGGAGGCGTGGAATGCGAATGGGCGTGAGGCTAGTGAGGCCGGCACTGCTATGCACTTAGGGATTGAGATGGTTATGAACGGAGCTGAGGATCAAGTTGATGAGGAGGTCAAGAAAACCAAGGAGTGGGAGTATTTCTGGAATTACTGGCGTAAGGATTCTTTGAAATTCGAGCCGTGGCGCACTGAGTGGGAAGTCTGGGACGATGAGCTCAAGATTTCTGGGTCAATTGATATGGTCTATCGTAACAAGAAGGATGGGACCTTCGCAATTTATGATTGGAAACGTGCAAAAGAGATGAAGATGGAGAATTCCTTTCAATCAGGAATTGGACCCGCGGCTGCACTGCCTGATACGAATTACTGGCATTATACGATTCAGCTGAATTTGTATCGCTGGCTTCTCGAGAAGCATTATGGAGTCAAGATTAGTGAAATGGCTCTTATAGTTATTCATCCAATCAATGATAACTATAAGAAATATAAGCTGAATCGCCTTGATGATGAAGTCGAAGAAATTATCGAGGCGCGGCGACGGGCTGTGAAAGAGGGATTAGGTAAGGTGTATGTGTTCTCGGGCAGCATAGATGCAGATGTAGATGATGCACCAACCTTCAGCAAGTTAATGATACAGGACTAAATTAAAAAATGAAACATATTAAAGTCTATATTTTTGGTACCATGGCAAGTGTAAAAAGGGTAATATACGGTTTAGATGCGTCAAAATATCCAGCAAGATTAGGACAACCTTGGAACGATGATGAAATTGTAAAAATGCTTACATCTATTCAAAAGAAGAAATCAATTGAAGAGATTGCTAAAGAACATGAACGGACTGTTGGCTCAATTAATTCTTATCTAAAAAAGATTGCTGTAGATTATCATTTTAATGATAATATGCCAATGGATAAAATTCAAAAATACACTAGGCTTTCAACTGAAGAAATAAATGAAGCTATAAAGAGAAAAGAATATAAAGATTTATTAAAGAAAAAGATACTTACAACGAAAACTGCTGGGGATACACAACTTGAAGGAGAACCCATGGCAAAAACTTCAGACGTTGAAAAAGAACCTACTATAAAAGAACTGCATACAATGTTAAAGGATATTCAGAATAAACTTAACATATTATTAGAAAAGCCCTAATTTAGATCATATGCACAAATTTAGTCTTCGCAACCACCTGTTGCACAGGATAGGGGAGTTTAGAAAATGGAATACATTCAATAGAAGAATCAGACATTGATACAAAGCCTATAGAACCATCATCCAGTTGTACGAAAAACAAGAAGTGTGCGCGTACCTTATTTTCATGTAGGGCAACGCATACTGTAAGTCCAGGATCAACGGGTGTATCCTCATCATATACCAACTGAGCAATTGATAACTTCAATCGTGTTGATGCATAATTTACTAAGGCCTGTGTTAAAAGAACTGGTGCTTCTTCTACTTGACCTTGTTCGACTAATTCAGATTTAGGAAGTCCCAGATACTCTAAGACATCCAAGACAGATCCTATACTGAAGTATTTATATTCAGCAATTAGCTTAGGTTTATTAATATAATTTTTCAAGATTTCTGGCATCTCTTGTAAATCACCCAAGTCTGTTATACTTTGAGGGATGTCTTCGTCTGCATTTGCATCGCCTGCATTTGCGCCTTCTGCGCCTGCGGCTGCGCCTTCGGCTCCAAGAGGCTGAATAGAAGCATATTCCTCAGCATATCTCGGCTTCTCAGTCTTATCCTTTGTCCACTCCATACGCAACAGCTCAGACCAATCCACAGAATCTTCAGGCACTATATACTGATCTTCATATCTAAATGCACGAGTCAGTTTTACATACTGACTCACTTTCTTATTAAGAAGCTCTACACGTTTCTGAGGAAACCGTATAATCTCCTCAATCAATTTCTTCACTAAGAGTCCTTTGGCATCCACTTGCTTCAATCCAACATCATATTTGTCAGGCACATGCAATAAACATGCACTCTCTTCACCCTTCCATACACATCGATTCGAGCAACGCGCCTCATCTGTAATAATATGACAATCAACACGCTTCAATGATGCAGTATGATCTCTCTGCGGAATGGAAGAATCCAGCCAACTCAGAATTTCATTCCCCAACTTTATAAAGAGTCGCTGACGCTTTTCAAACAACGGCAAGTCAGAATTCGGCCGTCCATCCTTGTACAAAATATTATTTATCTCATTCTTAATTGGCGCAGGTTGAATGGCGTACCAATTCGCAAATGTGAAGCGTAGATGTTGATAAATTTCCTCAAATTCTTTCAAATTAACATCCAACTTGAGATCTGCTTCCTTACTTCCAAAGACGAGCTTTGTATCAATGACCCAGGGCAACTCTTGGCCTTCCTCAAAATAGTCTGACTCTAAGACAGTGTCAGTTGCATCTTGTTTTCTCACAGGCACAAACAAACCATTTGATAAATGCAGAGCATAAATATCAGACCTCTCAGGAATTGACTTATCAAGGCGTATAATTGTCTGGACTGTGTAAGAGGCGGTGATTTGGGAACTCTGGCCTTCGAGAGCAGCGGCCACCTTTGTTTTATAAAAATCTGAGGCTGTCTGTGCAGTCGCCAGCGATTTCATCAGATGTCTCCAATCTAACTCTTGTTTTACATTTGGATATACGGTACCATCATCTATAACAGGTAATAGAACAAGACCGTCCTTTTCTGCACTGGCAAAGAATAGAATGCCTGAAACGTGATTATACGTATCTCTGAGAATTCCAAAGACTTCAGAAGGTATGGTCATTCCAATTGACAGTGGTAGCAGAGTTTGGGGATTGATTTGTGCCGAGTCAGTATAGATACCAAGTCCGCTGCTGAAACACATCGACTCATACTCTTTTACACGCTTTTTTATGATTGCTGGCCAGCCTGCCTGAGCATCTCTGCGGAATACCATATATGTATCGCTTGTTTCCTTTTCTGCATTATTATCTGTGTATATAACAGGCTCCCAGGCTCCTGTGTGCATCTGTAAAAGAAAGGCTACGTCGCAACGAGCTGCAGTGGCAGGGCTCACACCATACGGTGGGCAACGGACTTCAATAGAGCCATTTGCTGCCACTTCCAGAATAATAAAGAGAATTCCATTGGCCAGAACATCTTTATTCGTGTCGACCCAGGTGAGAAGATTGGGGAGTGAGAGAAAGTGGGCGAATTGGCGGAATTCCTTGGTCTTTGATGTATTGTCCATGAATTGTTTGTATCCCTCGAAGGCCTTCCATATACGCAGAACGGCTTCCTTGTGAATACCAACACCTGAATCCATACCCAGCCATTTACGAGCAAAGACACGCAGAACGGCATCGTTCGGTTCTTGGAAGGCAGGATCAAAAAAGTCGAACAGGAAATTCCCGTAGTTTAATGATGTAAATAGACGTGGCAGAATCATTTCTATCATGCGCTGTTTAATTGCAGAAGCAGAGTTAACACCGTAAAAGGGGGCAATTGCAGATAGGAAGGCTTCAGGCAAGTAGCGTTTTCTATTATCGACTGCAATACGCAAGAATCCTGAAACGGCAGGGAAACCGCCGCGAGACACCAGCTTCCAGACTGTGTGATCGTTAATAACAAGAGTTCTGGAATCTTGGCCAAAAAACTTGTCGGCGGCGGCAGGGAGAATACCAATCTGGGGTCCTTCGCGCAAGACTTCCAGCGGCATTTTCTCAGGACCAACGATATACCAGGTTTTATTATTACCAAGCTTTTTCTTATAATCTACAGAATATTGTACACTATCGTCTAGTTCTTCTGTTGCAGCTGCAGCTGCAGCTGCAGAAGCAGCTACAGGAACACCAGGGACAAGTTGCTCTGCCTTGCGTTTCAGAGGTGCAAAGGCAGGATGTTTATCCTCATACATCTTAGGATCCTTCAAATAGCAGCACGGCAAGAATAATCCCTCAGGATGCTCAGTCGATGAGCCTTTGCCAAGAAATCCCACATATAAATGCGCCTTCTCATCCACTGATTTTCCCTTTGACATACGTTCAATCACTGTCTCGCCTTTTACAACAGATTTATAGTCTTTTACTAATCCACCACGACAGAATGGACAGGTGTTCTTATCTTTGGGACGACCTTTTCTATCTTTGTTTGATAGGAAATCAGATTTCAGAACAATAATTTCGTCCTTTCTGCACCAGTACTTGCAGCAGATAAAGATATTTGCCTGGCCTTCCATAAGATTGCTGCCATATCGCAGTGTGGTGATAACTTCGGTGGTTGTCTTGGAAGGAGTGGGGATTGTTTTGCCTTTCTTGATAGGATACTCAATCCATAAAAGATCACCTTTCTCAGTCTCGCTTTCGTAGATTTCTTTCATACGTATAAACTCATCCTCGCTCATAACAATGGGTTGTTTTAAAGAGGATTGACACTGGCTCGAATATTTCTTTACTGATGTATCCCCTTTGGCATATTGAAAAAGTCTGCGATCATAGAAATCGAGACGTTTGGAGAAATACGTTTTAGCTTTGATATGCTTCAGCTGTTCCAGATCAGTGATTTCTGCTTCTTCGTCGTCTTCTGCTCCTGCAGGAGCAGAGGCAGCCGCAGGAGCAGAGGCAGGAGCAGTAACAGGCGCAGAGGCAGCAGATGCCAGAGTTTTAAGGGTAGGGACTGTCTCGATTGCCTCGACTGTCTCAACTACCTCTGCCTCTGCCTCTCCATCCTCTTCACCAAATCCTGAAAAATCGCCGAGAGTATTGAAGGCAAAGGTATCTCCATCATTTGCAGCTGCTGCACTCGCATTTGCAGCAATCGCTAATGCTGCCGATGCAGGAATCTCCTCTTCATCAAGAGCAGCCTGAGCATCTTCTAATGCCTCTTTATTCGCCAGAGTCTGTTGTTCCTCTTCCTCCTCTTCAGATGTCAAGTAGCAACGACGGATTTCTTCGAATTCTGATGCTTCCAGAGTAATGAGCAAAGACAAAAGAGTTTTAATACGGCGAAGTGTAGTTATAGAATTTACGCGATATATATGAATTGTGTAATAGGGGTGTTTGCCGAATATAGCCACGTCAATACCAGGATTCGTCGACTGCTTATATTCTGTCGTAACAGGATCAACTAGCTCAAACTTCGTCAAATCTGATAGAAAGGTTGAGATTCTGGCTTGTGCTATAACTTCGGCCACATCAAACTCATCCATGTAGTACTTCACGAGCTGAGGAATATTCGTTGCTCCTGCCATTTTCTGCAAATCAATGACACGATGCAAGAATTGAAAGTCGCGGCTCGGTGTTTGGAAATTGTCTACGCGCTTGTAACGAAGATAGGCAATGGGATTCTGGAATTCCAGCGGACTGGACGATACTTGGAAAAAGGGACGATAGAAGGGAAGAACCGCATTCAGAGATCGTTTTGTGATTGGATTTGTATCATCCTTTTCAAGCCAGAGTGATAGAATCACATAGGCGTCATCCAGGGAAATTGTTAGAGGACTATATATTCGTTTAGCAGAGAGTCCTGATGATGGATTTATGGGGTAGAGTTTAGGAAGTTGATCACTAATTTTCTTAAGAATATCGGCCAGAGCAAAGAGATCGCCTTGTTTCGTCAGTGCCTTTGTATTTGCATCAGGCTGTATGATGAATTTCGCCGAACCGTCTTCGTGTATGAAGAGAGTGGCAAAAAGAGGATTTACACTACCGCTTCCAGGTCTCAGAAGTACCTTGGCCATTATTAAATTCTCGTCTGGAGTAATAGACTTTAGTTGAGACCATTGGAGCAGAAGATCAGGCACTTGAACAGAGGGAATATTAAATGGTCCCTCCACATGGATCTTACTTATCGGACTGCTCGATTTTTTGAAAAAGCGGATATAAGGAATATCAGTTGACACTTTCGTGTCATAAAATGTCGCTTCTATGTCAAAAGATCTATAGGCAGGATTTGAGACTGGGCGTTTCCAGTAAAAGCGCAGATTCTTTATAGTGGATAGATGTACACTTTCTCCGCGTGATGATTCTCCAGGTTTTCTTAGAGGAGTTTCCTGAGCATGGGAATCAATGAGTTCGATCATTTGTTGACGACATGCCACACGTTTCACAAGAGTCTTTTTATATGATTCTGCGACGACTGAGAGAGATCCGTCCTCATATGCCTTATCCTTTTCAGGGAAATAGACGCGAAAGATACCTTCCCAATCTTTGCGATTTATAGGTTTTACGCCCGTATATGCCTCATATAAATTACGATACAGAAAGAGATGTAGAGTATATGTCTCCTTTTTCTCAGTAAATAGTACAGTCTGTAGAGTCATGTCATTGAGTGGAGTTATTTGCAGCAGTTTGGAATTGCCTGTGAGATCTACAAACTGCGGATTCACAGTTTGCGTATTGATAAGTTTGAAGGGCGGATCAAGTAGAATATTTTTGTTATTAAAAACATATTGAAAATGGGTATACATATTGGGTTGTTTGGAAGGCAAGAGCAGACATTGATTATCAGGATGATATTCTTCGCGTTCCCCACTTTCAATGTAAATTCTTGCAGCCAGCTCGGCAATTGTCTGGAATGGATAGACTGTGTCAAAGGTAAATTCCTGGGTAGGAGTATCAATAGTGCCGTTTGAAAAGACAAGAATCTGGACATTTACAGAATCATTAGGATCTTTAAGAGATGTAAAGTTCGTCGGTCGGAGAATCTGACTGACGAATTCTTCGTATGATGTATCTTCTTGGATATCAGCCATCTAAGATTCACGTATTTTTAACCTATAGATAAATCTGTGCCATCCTTTTTAGGATCATAAGCAGGTGCGTCCGTAATACTGAGGCCACAATAAGAAACAGGATGTGATTTGAAATCTTGGTATGAGTAAATTCCTTTGGATTCGGCCTGTTTTAGTAACCAGCCGAAATTATTCCAAAAGTCTGGACCATGTCCTAGAGTCGGTGTAATAGTATGAGCCATTTCATGAAGAGCCACAAATACCATGACATTTTCACCAACTAAAGTCTCATTTTCGCCTTCTCTTTGTCGGAGACACAGATGAATTTTCTCGCCTTTATTCACACTATAGCTTGTATGTTCCTCAGCCGGTGTTGATTCTGCGAATCGTTCAGGGTCAGGTTTGAAATTTCGCATCCATTGTTTAATTTGTGGTTTATTTGGAAACTTGTCTCTGAGAGCCATGTACAGGCTTTCAATCTTAATGCGCACATTTGCTAACAAATCTGCAGCCTTCTGTTTATCAGGCATATCTCGGACTCTATATATCTTATTGTCGACAGTGCTTTTTACGTCAACAAGAGGATATTTCGAATGTCCTGAGACAGTATTTTTGATACTTGTCATTGCATTCGAAAACAGATTCTGGATATCTGTCATCTAACGTTATATGCGGAACTAAAACATAGACATAGCATGTGTATGTTTTGGAATTGTGTAAAAGGGTGTGTTTACTCGATCTCGAGGTCGCGGCGATTCGTGTCAGGCTCGATCGTGCTGTTGTAGAACACAGACACAGGCACCTGGGGATTCGGGGGCTCAGAGCGGAGCTGGTAGTTGGCGTTACGGAGGCTCTGGCCAACCGTGTTCACGCCGATAAGAGCACCCGCGGACAAGAAGTTCTTGCCCTTGAGGGAGCCAGTACCCATGGGATTCTGCTGTGCCCACACGGAGTTGGGATCCTTGGGCAGCAGCTCACTGGGCGTGAGCTGATCGCGAGGGTAGCAGCCCGCGGGACCCTGAGCATTATTGAACTCGGCGGGACCAGACACGTTGGCAAGGTCAGCAAATCCCTCGGCATCCTCGGCATCTGCATTCTCATCGTCATCCTCATCCTCAGGATTGGCGAATCCACTCATATTCTTCGCCTTATTGCCACTGGCATCGAGACCAGAGCTTGATGAATCGCCACCTGCAGAGTTGGGATTTGCATTTACCATGGCCTTCTGCACCATGCCAGCCAGCTCATTCAGACCAGCCGCCTGCTTGAAGTTGGGATCACTGCCCATAGTGCTATCAAAGCCCTCGTACCCAGATCTTAAAAGACCAAAAAATGTGGGGTCAACGAGATATATTGCACCTAATACCAAAACAATGGCAAGAACTGTTAAAAGGATTGAACGACCATCACTCGCCATTTGCGCTTCTGAAATAGTGGTAGGCAATATTTTGTCGCAGAGTGGATACCTAATTGTCGGTTTCTGAGCCTTCGTTTTCCCAGTCTGTGTCCTCGCCGTAGAGTTGGGAATATTCCAGTGTTAAACGTTCGGCCTTAAACAAAGCCCGGGCAGCCTTTGCCCGTGCTTTCATGACAACTTCTTTTTGAAGTATGCGCCGGGTCGGGCCAATACCAAGAGGAGTGGATTCAACCAGAGGAATCTCCTCTTTTGCCTCGACTGCATCCACTGCATCCACTGCCTCAACACCCTCTTCCTTAAAATCAATCATAACTTTCTCAACTGGCTTTAATTCCATTATAGAACACTGAAAGACAAAGGAATCTTTGGATATAATAAGTTTGGTCGCCTGATAGTCTGCCGTACCTTCAAAGTCAGCAGGGATCTCGCTTGTCGGAGTATCAAATGAAATTCTTGGCTGAAGCCATTCCTTGGCCAATGGTTTCGTAAACCATCCCTTTGTCCCATCGATCAGCGGCTGCAAAAGAGATTGTATAAGACTCTCGGAGTCTGATAATTGAGTAATTACACCCTCTTCCTTATGAAAGCTAAGCCGGAAACCGTCAGTAAGTTCACAAGTATACAGCTTCAAGCCAGGATTGTATGACGGTTTGTTAATCTTCATTGACATCTGTGAGGAAATTCCAACCACTCATTTTTACCCAGTACTTCAGAACTCGCGATGCTATCACCCTGGCTCGAAACATTCATAGATAAAACGATTCAAATGCTGCAGAATGATGTGTTAAAGAAGAAGATTCAACTCTTGATTTTGGAACCGTTCTTGCAATATATTATCGAACTGGTCTTTCCATATGTTGTAATAGTGTGTGCTATATTTGGAATTATGTTATTAATGATTGTTATCATTCTTGGTTTGCTTGTCTTTCGTTTGAATGGTGGGGCTGTTGCTGCTGCATCTGCAGCAGCAGGAGCAACCGCGGTAGCACCTCTCATGGCCGCCGGTGGAGCTTAATTAGAAAGGTGTAAATGGCGGTAGCAAGCGAACAAGTCAATACGCAGGGGTTGGCCGAAATGATTCGGAGTTGGATTCATTTCGACAATCTTGCCGCAACCTTTAATCGCCAAGCACAACAAGCCCGGACAGCAAGAGCTCGTTGGGAGTCACAAGTCATTAATTATCTTCGTCAATCAAAAATGTTAAATGCAATAATACAAATTGCGGGCGGGAGGCTTACTGTACATGAAGAGAAACATGCACAACCTTTAACACTTCAACGTTTAGAACAGTTATTACATGAATATTTTGGCCAGCGTCCTCCTGGATCATTGGATGAAACTGCGGATATATTGACATATATTAAGACACACCGTGGGTCAAATGTTGAAACACGACTAAAGAAGAGTTAGTTTCACCTCGCAAAAAATTGATGCTTCGCCGCCTGTTTAGGAAATGTCCCCGCGATACTTTGTGTTATATGAGTAACTTTAATCTATGGTTGGATGAGCCGGTGTGGGTTTCGGCAAATGAGAAGAGTACCAGGCGTGAGTATATTCCATACTTTGCTGATTGTCTAACAAGCTTCATGAAGTCAAATGGATATAAGATGTGTGCTGAGTGGAAAAAAGGACATTTGGTTGTTGCACGATGGATGTATGTCATTCATCGTGATGAATTAATTTACAAGCAATATGACAAAAAGATTCGGTATCCCAATCCATATCATCGGGATTGGGAGGAAGATCATGCTGAGTTTCAGCATATCATGACACATGATACAATTTCCAGTTTTATTGAAAGATGGGAATTGTATGAAGATTTCGACCCTGATACACGGGTCGGCCAGCGAATGTTATATGAGATTCAGGATCTTCTGTATCCATACCTTGACTTGGTGATGAGTAAGAATGGAATGCGGGTGGAAGACTTACTATATGACAGTGACAGCGACGCAGATAGTTGGAAGTCTGGCACGAAGCGTTTGCACCCTCGTGGTGCAGCACGTGTTGATGTCTATATGAAAGAGGCGCAAGAAGGTATGCATGGCGGAAGAGGATACAAAGTTTAGGGGTGCTTAATTCC
>Ga0114962_10002638_pt1 | contig 14821 bp, 18 predicted proteins | sample C_130820_MF_Meta_FD_87017 | JGI IMG/M metagenome (GOLD analysis project Ga0114962, IMG submission 87017) | Freshwater microbial communities from Lake Croche, Canada to study carbon cycling - C_130820_MF_MetaG | ecosystem: Environmental > Aquatic > Freshwater > Lake | place: Lake Croche, Canada...
AAATGGAAACAATTTATTGAAAAATTAGAAATATGGGACAAAAATAAACTAGATTCTTTAGGAATAGACACAAAGTATAGAAAAAAGAAAATGAAATAAATTTAAAATGGTCTCATCGTCCAACTGGATAGGACGCAACCCTGCGAAGGTTGAAATGTGGGTTCGAATCCCGCTGAGACTACTAATAGAGAAGTCATCCGAAATTGGTATCGGTCCCGCTTGGAAAGCGGGTTATCGCAGAAGTGTGGTATGTGGGTTCGAGTCCCATCTTCTCTGCAAAAAATCACTTTATAATCTTAATATATAGTAGAAAGAAAAGAAACCTACTTATATGAAACACCTTCAAATCCCTTCTAAAAGAAAATGTCTGCTGAAGATTCATTAGCTGAAAAACCAAAGGTTGGTAGAGCTTCCGATAAAAAACCATCTAACAAACGTTTAGATAGTGAAAAACACCTTTCTAATAAAAACATGAAACACTTGAACAAATTTGAAAGTTTTGAAGTAAATGAAAAACTTACAGAAGAAGAAAAGGAAGAAGAGAAGCTTAAAAAGTATAAATCTTCCTTAAAAGAAAAGGGATATAGAGGACTTGGTGAAGAAAAGGAAGAAAAAAAATCAGAAAGAAAGAAAGTTTTGGAAGCTGATAAGGAAGAAAAACCTGAAGAGAAATCAAAAGAGAAGACTAAAGAAGAGATGCTTAAAAAGTATAAAAAGGATCTAAAGGAAAAAGGTTATAGAGGATTTGATGAAAGTAAAATTTGGTAAATACAAAATACCTTCTTATCTTTGTATCCTAAACAAAAACAAAAATATTTAATATAAATTAAAATGACTTACTCACACAACATATCGAATAGATTGACTCTGTAAAGAGGTGTGAACTTGTTATACCCCAACTTCAACCCGGTCAATCTAAAATTGACCGGGTTTTTTGTGCTAAAAAAATTTACTATCACACAACATTATCTATTAAAACAAAAGAGACATTGATTTATGTAATATATATAGTAAAAAAATAAAATGAATAATGAATCTTTAGAAAATCTTATAAATGATTATTCCAAGAGAATAATACCAGTAAAAGAAATACTATCAAAATATAGTATTAGTTCTAGAAAACTCTATAAAATATTAATTGAAAATGGAATTGAAATAAAAAAAAGAAAACCAAAGGAACGCAGACCACCAAAACATAATTTAATAGGTAAAAAATTTCACCATCTTACGGTTGAAGATATGAAATTTACAGAAAAGAGTAAGGTTGATAAATCATATAGGTGTATATGTAGATGTGACTGTGGTAATATGGCAGACTGTAGTACAAACTATTTAATGAGAGGATTAATAAAAACATGTGGACAAAAAGAATGTCTATACCATAGACAGGACTACACAAATAATGGTAAGAATAATATTAGATTCAATGGATATGAAGAAATACTTGGTTCTAAATGGTCTTCATATAAATGTGGAGCTAAAAGGAGGAATTTAGATTTTAATGTAGATATTAAATCAGCATGGGAGTTGTTTCTTAAACAGGAAAGGAGATGTTTCTTTACAGGACTAGAAATTACATTTGGTAAAACAAATACAGATTTTAAAAATTCAACAGCTTCATTAGATAGATTAGATTCAAAGAAAGGATATACTATAGATAATGTAGTATGGGTACATAAAAAAATAAATACCATGAAAATGGATTTAGAATTAAGTGAATTTATTTTTTTATGTAAAAAAGTATATGAAAATCAGAAAGATTATGAAAACTAAAGAGTTTGATATAGAAAGGTCAGGATATGACGAAAAAGTACAAAGCATCAAAAAGAGAAAAAGAAGTCTAAAGATGCTTCAAGATCCGGATATGATTAAAAGAATCAAAAAGGATTTAACAAAAGAAAAAAGATCTTATAAACATTCTGAAAAAAACGAACTTCGTGAATGGCTTAAAGGAGAAGTGGCAAATTATAAAAAGTAATTTATGAAAAATTATGATAAAATAGAATATTGGAATAAAGGACTATTTGGAGAGGAATGTGTTGCCTTCTTGAAAGAAGATGGATCAAATATGAGATTCGAGTGGGGTCATAAAAGAGGTTTCTATAAATTTGGAACCAGAAGTGTAATGATCGATAAGTCAGATAAGCAATTCGGACAGGGGATTGATATATTTCTAAACAAGTATAGTGAAGACTTAGATAAAATATTTAGAACCAAATATAAGAAAGTAGAATCTTTTGTAGTATTTGGTGAATTTGTAGGTGAAAACTCTTTTGCTGGACAACATTTAGATACTGATGTTAAGGATGTTGTTATTTTTGATATCAACCAATATAAAAGGGGGATTATTAACCCATATGAATTTATAGATAATTTTGGACATTTACAAATTCCTACTATAATCTATAAAGGTAAATACACATATAACCTTGTTAAAGATATCCAAGATAACAAATATCTTCTAAAAGAAGGAGTTATAGTTAAAGGTCAGAATAAAACAAAGAACGGAGGTGAAGAAGTTTGGATGGTTAAGATTAAAACCAATGATTGGTTAAAAAAGGTTAAAGAAAAGTTCGGTGAAAAGTACCTCTTAGAGGAATTAAATAACGATAAAAGCTTACTTATATGAAACGACTAACTAAAAGGAGTGTGTCTCCTGATTATCACAGGATACCACACTTAAATAAACTAATATCGAATATGACACACGATGACATTGTACCAGATCTACCAATAGATCTACCATTGACGTGTTTTGTTCAAGAGAAAATAGATGGTGCCAATATGGGTATATCTTGGTTAAATGACGGACCGGTTCTTCGTAATAGAGAAAATATCCTTAAAAAAGGATACTCTAAAATAAAGACACCAGCTAAGCAACAGTTTACATCTGCTTGGAACTGGATTCATGAACATGAAGATGACATTAAAGAGATTGAGAAACTTTGGATGTCACCCGTAACAATCTACGGTGAATGGATGGTTGCTCAACATTCTATAGAGTATGATAAACTACCAGACTGGTTTATTGCTTATGACATTTGGTCTGTTAACGACCATCAGTTTCTCTCTCCAGAAATGGTTGATAAGTTGTTAAGTGAAACAAGTATATTCTCTATTAAACCAAATAAGACCACTTTTACTTCTATGTCAGAAATCATTCTTAAATCAGAAATGGATTCACAATATAGAAGCGGTATGGTTGAGGGAATAGTCCTAAAAACTTCTAAAGACGAGTTTCTAGACCAAACTTGGAAAGTAGTAAATAAACATTTTGTTAGAAGAGATGACTTCAACACTTGTTTAATTAAAAACAAAGTTGTATCTTTGTAATATATAAAAAAGAAATAAACACATTTACAAACATATTCGTACATACTCACCCTTAAAGGGGTGAGATATGTTATGCTTAAACGAGTTACCTATGGTTATAGACCGTTTACTTTTGCTTAGATAACCGATTTTGATATAGTATAACCTGCTTTAAGTTATTATTAAATAACCAATTTTCAACAGTGGGTAGTTTACATAGAAAGTCATACTCATAGATATAACAATTCAGCTCTTCTTGATCTTCGGAGAGCTGAATGTTATTTCTATAGTAATAAAGATGTCTTGATTCATGTACCAAAACAGAAGCAATGTTATTTATAGAGTTTAATTGTAAATCTTTTGTATTGATTACAATAGTAGAAGGTACAACTGTTGTAGAGAAGTCTCCTAATTTATAGTCAATGCTATCACAATACTCCATGAGTATATCATACTTATCCGGATCTGTATGATGTATTAATTCAATAGCTGAATCTACCTTATTTCTCCAACCGTCTCCTACATCTGGGATATAGATTTTCCTCTCCTTAAAAGAAGACATCACAATAAATACAAAGAATAAAACAATTAAGGCATTTTTGTAATACATTCCTCGATAGCTTTTTTAATCGCAGATGAAACATTCATTTTAGAAAATGGAATACCAGCATCTGTTAGTTCAATCATAGTTGCCCTAACTTCTGTTTCTGACTCACCTATACCCTGATATATATTATCGTTATAATATAACTTTACACCAACTTGTGTGATTTGGTCAGTTTTTTCAACACCCGCTATTCTTAAAGATTTTTTAGGAATACCAAAGTAGAAAACCTCTATTTTTACACTTCCACCATTATCTGATAAACAGTATTTAGAAGAAAGTAAATCTTCTGCCATTTGTTTAATACCGAATCTAATGTCGCGGTTACCTAATTCCCTTAGTTTAGCTGTATTCCATACGGAATCAACTTTTACACATTTTTGTTGACCCCATGAGTTTAGGGATATCAATAAAGCACTTAGTAGTAATAACTTTTTCATTTAATAACTTACTTTTGTAGAATATCCAGGTGCTATCAAATAATAGTTTGATGATCCTCCACTAGTTACACTAGGTAAAACTATTGATGATACCCCCGGATAAGTTGATTTTAAATTTGTTGTTGTCGTTGTTATAGATGTATATTGAGCTGGTGTGAATAACATTGATATAAAAGAACTCTTCCATGTTCCAAATAATCCAGATTTAACAGCTGATATATTAAATAAATCGGATACTGTTACTTTAGAGTCGTTATTTAAATCATACATATAATAATGAATACCATTAAATGTAGTTTTCTTTAATATAACATTAGACGCGTTTGACAAGTCACTTGACTGTAATGTAGTTGTGGGTGTTACTGCATCAAATTGCAGTTGCCAATCCATAGACGGGTTTGATGGAACACTGATAGAATACAAACCATTTGTATCTGTATAATAAGTATTATTTAGAACCCATGGTGTATAAGTTATAACAGTATCAAATTCCAATACATAGTTAAGATAGTTACTATTATTTAAATCATTCCATAGTCCACCACCAACAAACTGAATATAATCTTCTCCACCAGAGTTATTTGGTTCTCCACCATTCCAAGCAGAATATGGATAGACTCCATATCTGAAAGCACCAGCCATATAGTTTCTATTCATTTGATCGGATGATAATAAAGTATTATGTATTGATAAATCACCTAAACGAAAAGCACCATACGCTCCAGAACCCATGTTAGTAGCATCTGATAATCCTAGGGCAAAATACTCACCACCTCCACCAGCAACATAAGGAGTTGCTCTAGTAAAATTTAGTGATCCAAAATTATTACCATCTAAATAACCTCTTAATGTTGTACCATCATAGGTTATCCCAACACAATGCCAAGTATTTAATGTAATGGAAGAAGTAACTTTTGATATACCACCACCACTCCAAAATCCACAGTTCAAAGTATTACCACCAGTTATTTCAATAACTGATTCATGCCAACCAGAAGATGGTGACATAACATTAAGTTCATCCAATATAATACCATTACCAGTAGGATAAACCCACATCTGTATTGTTATAATTGGTGAAGTTCCAAACTTTGATTGTAAGTTGTTTAATAAAGCATAAGTGTTTGATCCATTAAATGTTAAATATTTTCCACCAGTTGAGGAATAAACAGGAGAGTTATACATAGTCGCATTTGCATTACCCTTAACATCCGTAATAGTAGTACCTGATCCAGAATATGATACTGAATTCCATATCCACATATTAGTACCATTTAGGTTAATACCGGGAGCAGATGTGGTATCATTAACAACATTTGATATATTATACCAAAGAACTTGACCAGATGTATATGGAGTTTCTGTCCATCTCCATCCAGCATTTGATTCACCATAAAATGCACCTGTTTTATCTTGATAGTAACCAATCCATCCAGATGGCCAGGTAGAATAAACGAATGAGTTCTCAGCACTATTAGACAGTGTAACTAAATGACCACCCATTGATGCGCAGTTCTGTTGAGCTGTTGTCCAGTTAGCAATACCGGTAGAACGATAATAAGAGTGTCCGTTGTAATTTGTTTGAGATGTAAATCCAGATAATGTAGGAGTAGTTCTGCTAAATAACTTAACAGGCACATGATTTGCACCAGTACCATTTGCGTTATAAATATGACCGGAGTAAGTAAATGTAGTGGTTTGTGACCATCCACATATGTTAAAAAACATTAATAATAAAAAAACAATATACCTTTTCATCATAATAACATCCTTGTTCCAAACATTATTGTATAGTTAAGTGTATTTACATTTATTGCGTAAGCACCTCCTATATTAACATTAAACTTAAATCTCTTTGTAATACCAATATTAGTACCAATAATAGGTAATATAACATTTGGTGATTTAAGAACAATATCGTTGTAGTATTTTACATAAGGTGCGTAAACATATAATCCAAGTAACTTAACTTCTATTCTTTTTGATACTTTTAAATCATACATACTTCCTGCTATGAATGCTGTACCAAAAAATGGCTTCTCATACACCGAACCATATGAGCCAGTTATCATCCATACCGCCTTTAACTTCTTAATCTTTTTAAACTTCCACATTTGACCAACAGAAATGGTTGTATATGCAGTTAGTTTAGAACCAAAACCAAGGGTCCCGGATAATGAGATAACATCAATCCTTTTTGGTTTCATAAAGGCATAAAACCCAGTAACATTAGGTCCATTCATAGCACTTGTATAATCGGCTAATATACCGTGAGCTTTCGTACCATCCCAGTTCATTGAAGTATATCCACCACTAACTTTACCACCATATGAGACATCACTGTTTTTGAAGTTAAATCCAACAAAATCAGATGATGCCAATATATTAGGCCGGTTGCCATTTTTTGAACTAGCACCTGAAGAATTTTGGATTGAATTTATTGAACTACCAATTAAGTTCACACTTCCACCAGAACCGGATGAAGTTGTACCACCGTTAGACCCGTTACTGTTTCCGGTAGTACTATTAGGACCACTGTTAGACCCACTATTTCCAATACTATTAGATCCATTATTAGTAGTTACAGACCCATTAGTTCCACTATTACCGTTTGACCCGTTAGAACCATCAGTACCGTTAGGACTATTAGAACCGTCAGTACTGGTAGCATTAGAACCATCGGTCTTTTTTTTATTTTTATCATTATTATCATCTAGGCTAGATAACCCAGACAATATGTCGGCATTTCCAGCTAAATCATTAACAGAAGAAATTGAGGTGATGATACTTAATAAATTAATTGCATTTGTCTGTGTTATATTTATTGTTGTTGATAATCCAACAGAAGTACCACAAGGATTTGTCTGTCCAACACTAGCAAAAACTGAAGAAATCCAGTCCATATAGTCACCACTATTAAATTGTGACCGGGTAAATGTTTTAGATTGGTTTAAAACGGTGACCAATAGGTCACCGTTTGATAAAACTTTTTGTGATACCAGACCGGAACATGGATCTGTATAGGAATGTATATAAGTTCCAGTTTGTGAAAAAGACACAAATGAAATCAAACTTAATATTATTAATAATATAATGTTTTTAACATACATTTTATGATTTAAATATTCCTTTTTTAATCATTCTTGAAACTATTCTAGAAGCAGCTGTTTCAAGTGACTTTTTAGTAGTAATACCTATTGTTGACTGGTTGAACTTAATTGGAGTTTCATCAATACCATCAAGTATTGATTCCTTCTTAACAGTTGAAGCTTCCCCTAAACCAGACCCCACTAAAACCTCACCAGTTTCAGCATCAACAAATTTAACCTGTAGACCAAGTCTAGTTGTTTGAGTTGTCTTAGATTCACCATTTACCTTTACAACCTCATCATCTGATACAGAGAAATCATATACCTCTATATAAACAAAATATTTAGCTAGTTTAATCTTACCTCTACCATCCATTTTATTCTCAGTAAACCCCTTATCAGAAGCTTTGAACTGTTGAACCATTCTTTCTTTTATTTCAAGTTTGTCTTCAGTGAATACAAACCTATTAGTCATCTCTAAAAACTCAATAACAATGTTTGTAACACCCAAACCAACTCTTTTATCCTTAAGCTCTGGATACATTTCGTATAACTCAGCATTAATACCAATTTTCAAAAGTTGAACTGGTACTTTTATAGTGTCTTTATAATCAGACACGACATCTATTGATTGTTCCTTTTCAAACGCAGCTTTGTATTGCTCAGTTTTTACCGATCCTACGTTCTGAGCAACACAAACACTCGTCATTAGAAAAGATGATATTAATAATATCAGTTTTTTCATAATATAGTATTATTTTTAATCCAATGGTGGTTCATCCTCGTTGTAGTCCTCAACGATTGGGTTCTCTTCAACTACATCAACTGGAGTAACTGGTGTACTAACAGGAGTTACCGGTGTTACCTCAGACTTTTTTTCTGAAGATTTACCTTCACCCAGTATGTTAAACTTAGTTGTACCTGGAACATCATCTTCCTCGTCCATTTTCTGAACCATTAACTTATCCCTATCTTCATTAGAGAACCAATAATCAATAACTTTATTCAAGTTACCAACAAAGGCACCAAGTAATATTAATAACATTTCCTTCCAGTTCTCTTGTATTGAGGCTTTAAACATTACTGATAAAACTATACCAAATACAATGAAGAAGAATGTAAACATTACTAATAATGTTATCTTCCATCTATTACTTTGCATTACTTGTAACATGTAATAGAATCTTTGTGAGTTTTCAACTTGTTGATAATCCCCACCACTTTTTAAAAAATCTTTTAAAGACATAATTTGTTTTTATTTTTTATTACCAAGGAGCATCCTTAGATTCATCCTTTTTCTTTTCAGCTGCTTTTTCTTTAACTACTTCTTTTTCTTTGATAATAGTTGTTGTACCACCACCTGATTGTTTCTGTTGATTGGTATTGTTGTTGTTTAGATTAACAATAACTGGAGCAGCAGCTGGAGCTGTCTGTTCTGTTTTATGTTCTTCTTTTGAATCATGACCCCCAAAAAGAGTTGTTGTTAACCAAGTACCTCCAGCCAAAACAGCTGTTGAAAGTGTACCAATCAATGTTTTCTTTAAACCCGACCATGTTCCATCATTTGACTCTGGTGCTTTTGTTTCTTCTGACATAATTAATTTTTAATTTTTTACAATTTTAGCCGAAACCTTATTGTTATTTAATTCAAGTGCTGCTGTATAAACTCCACTTGATAAGTTTGAGATATTATCCGAATACGTATAAATACCTGCTTCCATATTTTTATCTAAAATAACATGTTGTACTTTACCCATCATATCCGATATGAATAACTTAACAAGACCAGGTTGGTTAACTTCAAAGTTTAAGTTAATTTCACCCGTTGTTGGGTTTGGATAAACAATTAAATACTTTTCTTGTATAGTATTTCCTGATTTCATTCTATAAACAACCATAATACCATTGGTTGATCTAATATTCATATCACCGTAGTTATTATTACCAGAAAATTTTCTAGTAGTGTATAATGGTGAAGAAGCCCAATCACTTTGAGGCTTTTTTGCTCTGAATTTTAATGTAAATATTTGATATTCATTAGGTATTAAATATGACTTATTAGCAGATGGATCATATCCACCCCATTCGATAACACCATCCATTGGGTTAAAAAATGATAACCAATTCATTGATAAAGCTGAGTTATCTAACTCTTTAAATTCCAAAACATCTTGATTATATAACATACCAAGTTGTAGAGCTGATATATTTTCACCATTTGTTTTAATAGTTACTGGAATAGTGACTTCACTATTCTCATCAACAATCAATGACGGCATATGAACCTCCATTTGAGTTGTTGGGAAATCATATCCAACTTGCATATCTATTACATTTTCTGTTTGAGCAGGAGTCCCAACTGGAGGATTAGTAACAACACTAACCGGTGTTACACGAGCCATGTGATAACCTGTTCCATTAGCGTCACCCGGAACACATACATAATATACAACAGAGTCAGGTTGACCTGGTAATATATTATAGAAGAAGTTTGTTACACCAGATATTGATGTAGTATAGTTTGTATTCGGGTTAGACGTAATTGTAGAGTATTCAGCTGGTGTAAAGAATAAGATGTCTTTGACACCATTAGGCCATGATGTGAATCTACCAGCTATTCTACCATAAACACCATAAGCGTCTGTTATAGATATATTATGTGAACCATTTACGTCAGCTGTATAGAAATCAAATCTCTGAGGATTAGATGTACCTAAAACCCATTGATTGATTAAAGCCGCGTCAGCAGTTGTAACAAGATTACCAACTCCCATTGTATCACCTTGAACCGCTAGTCTAACGTCATAATAAGAGGTATCTATTATCTCATTAAAAGAGAATCCGCCACTTATATCAGTTACATAAGTAGCGTGGTTTGTCCAAGATCCACTAGTTTTAACTTTCTTTTGTAAAGCAAGAGTTAAGTTTTTAGAAGGAGTTCCTGTAGTATTTATGAACCTACCATGGAAAGCTAAGTGTGGTCTATAGAAAGCACCACCATAACTATAAAGATTTAAAACCGTATCTAAACCTGTTTGAGAGGCAGCTGGGTGAGGAAATGTCGATGAACCAGTCCATCTCAATGAATCTATACTACTTAAAGCATAGAAAGAAGTTGGTGATACGTGAGTAAATGTTATTTCAAATGTTTGACCATCTACTAATGAATAAGTTGAACTTGAACCTGTATAAACTAATGTGACTGTAACAAATCCATTAGCATTACTATCAACTGATTGTAAGTTCAAAACACTAGATGTTCCAACAAGAGATACAGAAGCAGCGGAGAATGCGTTCTTATCATAGAATACTCTAAACTGTACCGCTGTGTATTTTGTTGAAGTTGTATTCTTCAATGTTAATCTTGCTTTAGTTTGACCTAAAGTTGAGCTACCCACTGTGTATTGGGTATCAATAAGTGCCCAGATACCAGCACTTGGAGCAGGTGGACCACTTTGTCCGAATGTTATTACTGGTAGAGAGAGCAATAATAACATGATGAGAGATTTGAGTAATTTCTTCATTTCAATGTTTATTTTTTATTATGTATATATTTTTTATGGAAAATAAAAAACTGACGGAAATCATTTACCAGTCATGAGTTTAATGCTTTTATGGCATTAAAAATCCACCCAAATTAGGGTGGATTTTTTATAGTATAATGGTGAAAATTATTTTACTCTATAATATGTAAAGTCATGTCTATTTACAGTATCCGAATTTGGTAAACTATATTTTTCATGAATACCATTATACCAAATTTCTTTATCACAGAACTCTGGTATAGTTACCTTATCAACACCCATATAACCAATAACACCATGCCAATAAACCTTAATCTTGACAGAACCATACTTATCAACCAATGTTCTGGTATAATTCTCTAATGCTAACCAAGTCAATCTATTACAGTTTGGTCTCTGTGGGTATATGTTAATCTGATCAAATGAGTTGTATTCGTCTGTCTTAGTACCATTCTCATCAGAAGCATTACATAAATGACCTTGATCATATCCGGATTTTTTATAATCTCTATCCTCATTTAGCCTACCATCAGTTGCGTGAAAACCAGAACATCTATCCGCCATCTTTTTATGTGGTATTGCTGTGTAAATAACACTATCGGGTATTTTAGTCACTGAATCCCAATAGGCAATATAACCACCAGTTACGGTTATGTAGTTCTTTACCTGTTTTTTTTGTCCGAACGTAATAATCGGCATCATCATTAATCCAATCAAAATTCTTTTCATATTAATATTTATTTTTTTACCATCTTGGCATATCAGATACTATTTGTATAGATATACCAAAATTTTCACCTTCTATAGAAGCATATTTATTATCCGAATAACCAACTCTATTCGGATCAAATGAATAAGGTCTTGGTCCATTCATTTGTTGTTGTTTTCTTTGAATCTCATTTTGTCTTTCTCTTTCCTGTCTAGCTACTAACTCCTCAAATGTTAGATTAGCATCTGGATTAATAGGTTCTTGTTGAACTGGTTGTGTTGGTTGAGATTTAAACCCATACTTAGCTAAAAGAGCATCAGCTTCATATCCAACTATATCAGTAGATACAGTCTGTTCTTGTTGAGGTTCTACTATTCTAACCTCTGGTTTCTGTATGTACATAATTATTGTTCTATTTTATCTAGATAAATCTCATTTATATAAGTATCTAGTGACCATCCGGGAATAGGATTCCCTCTTAAATATCTTAGATACGCCATAGTTCTTTGAGTAATCTCCGACTTTTCTTTACCTTTAGCAGCACCCTTTATTAACATTGAAGTACACCAGTCATTATTTTTAAGGAACTCTGGTAATATATTACCTAATACAGTTTTAGTCATACTATAAATGTTTGTAGGAACTTCTTCAAATGTCCAAGTTGTACCATTCCATACAAACCATTGCAACTCACTTTCACCTTTATCAAAGTTTCTATCAAATTCAACCCTAAACTTATAAGTCCCATCAGTAAAATTATAAACTGTAATATCTTCGGTAGTCTTGTTTAGAGCATATTTATAACACTCTACAGCCTCAAATAATCTATATTTTCTTAAATATTTCATATAATGTATATATAAAATAAAAAAATATTAAAAAAATCCATAAAAAGTCAAAACAAAGGAGTATATTTGTAATATATAATAAATATTGCGGGTTAGAGAAACGGTATCTCGTTTGGCTCATAACCAAAAGGCAAGTGGTTCGACTCCACTACCCGCTACAGAATAGGAAACAGGACAAATATCTGAACAGCTTCAATAGGAAGTAGGATAGTACTCTGGAAAGTTTCCTAAACGAATTCAAATAAAATTTGGTGGTTTGAAAAAGTCGCCGTATCTTTGTGAAACAAAACAGATAAAAACGAACTAAAATGAACAACTTAAACAACATATCGACTTCAGCTTACTCTTATGAGAGTTATGCTTGTGAGTATGAACAATACTCGAAGTTGGACACCTATGTGTTTAAGTTAACGAATTAAATGTTAACATAAAACATTATAAACCCGTCCAACTGAAAAGTTCGGACGGGTTTTTTATTTGGGAGTATAACGTCAACGGCACTGAAGCCGTCCCTCGGAAATCACTGGCGTAAGAAAGAGGCAAGTATGGTTCAAATCCTGCTACTCCCACAAAATAATAAATAAGCATCGGTAGACTAGCGGCTCAGGTCGCCACCCTTTCAAGGTGGTGGGAAGTAATTCCCTCGCGGGTTCGAATCCCGTCCGGTGTACAAAAAAACAAGGGATGTTATACCGTAGGGGTAGCGGGCTTGACTGTAAATCAAGTATCTTCGGATTCGGGTGGTTCGACTCCATCACATCCCACATAATGTCGTGGTATGCAAATTGGTTAAGCACCAACACTTTCAATGTTGTCCTGAAAGGGAGTGCGGGTTCGAGTCCCGTCCACGATACTTTAAATGTAAAAACATCACTTCTATTTTTTAATATATAAAAATAAAAGTGAAATATGAAAAGAAATAAATGGACTAATGAAGAAATTAGAATTTTAGAAGAAAACTATAAAAATGGTATAAATTTTGTATCCAATCTTTTAGAAAAACATACGAAAAATTCGATAATAAACAAAGCGAAAGAATTAGGTTTATATGTTATCTACTATGATGTAGATAAATTAAAAGATATCGTAAAAGATTCATATTCTTTTGCTGAGGTTTGTAGAAAATTAAATAAGTCTAAATCAGGTGATGGATATAAAGTTTTGAAACGAGTAATAGAGAATAATTCAATAGATATATCACATTTTGATCCTTGGAAAAATAATATTATTAATAAAAAAAATAAAGAAAAACCAATTAGTTTTTATTTAATTGAAAATTCAAATATTTGTAGTTCTCATTTAAAAGAAAAATTATATAAGAATGGTCTAAAAGATAGAATATGTGAGCAATGTGATCAAGGGGAAGATTGGAGAGGTAAAAAAATGGCTCTTATTCTAGACCACATAAACGGTATATCTAATGATAATAGATTAGAAAATTTAAGAATCTTATGTCCGAATTGTAATGCAACATTAGAAACACATTGTAAAGGATATAAGGGGGTATTGAAAAATATAGAAAAATTAAAAAATAGGATAAAAACAGAACAAGAAAAACAAGATAGTTTAGGATTTTCTATCTTAGAAAGAGAATCTCAAATTAAACAAAGAAAAGCTGAAAGACCTTCTTATGATATCCTGACCGACGAGATTAATAAATTGGGATATGCTGCTACTGGTAGAAAATATAATGTTTCGGATAATTCTATAAGAAAATGGATTAAAATGTATGAAAAATATGGTGAGAATTTTTAATCTCTCCACCAACACCGGTAGGTGAGTTGATAAGATAAGTAGTTATCTGTTAGTATAGAGGTTAGTACTCCCCCATGAAGGGGGAAACATGGGTTCGAATCCCATACAGGTCAAATAATGAAGATATCAAGTCAATATGAAACTTAGTGTTTGTAGTCTAGAATCGAATAATAAGAGTTCACTCACCTTAATTGATACCATCGACTAACGGTTTAGGTCACTATCCTCTCAAGATAGAGATACGGGTTCGAATCCCGTTGGTATTGCTAAAAAATGGAGTAGTAACGACAGATGTCTGTAAAACATCCCTGGTTTAACAAATCGTCGTAGTGGACTTCCCAGTAAGTGAGTTCGAGTCTCACCTACTCCACCACTTTAACTTATATTTAATATAGAATATTGTAAAGATGATGGAACTAATGTATTCCAGTTAGTTGTATTCGTTAATGAAGTAGGTTTATATACCCATAATGTATTACCACCTGAACTATCTATATCTAATACAGTCATATTATATAATGATTGAGAAGCACCTTTGTG
>Ga0114962_10002640_pt1 | contig 14807 bp, 19 predicted proteins | sample C_130820_MF_Meta_FD_87017 | JGI IMG/M metagenome (GOLD analysis project Ga0114962, IMG submission 87017) | Freshwater microbial communities from Lake Croche, Canada to study carbon cycling - C_130820_MF_MetaG | ecosystem: Environmental > Aquatic > Freshwater > Lake | place: Lake Croche, Canada...
ATCCCGTGCCGGTTCTAGACAGTGTGATCGTAGTGGATCCCGTCCCTGACCCCGTTCCTGACACGGATCCTGTGCCAGATCCGGTCCCCGTCATCGTCCCAGAATCCGTAGGAGGGCCGGTACCGTACGCGGTCACAGACCCAGATCCTGTCTGTGTGGGTGAGGCCGTCACCGTCCGTGTTCCGGACTCTGTGGCTGTACCGGTGCCGGTTCCTGTAAAGGGGCCGGTCTGCGTCCCTGTCGCGGTCGCTGTCGGTGTGCCTGTGACCGTCATCGTCCAGGATCCGGTTCCGGTTACCGTTGACCCACTTGTGCCTGAACCGGTCGAAGACGACGTGACTGTTCCCGTGTTAGATACCGTAGCAATCGCCGTATTCGAGGGAGTCACGGACACTGTCGCCGTGCGGCTTGCCGTGCCCGTGATCGTAGCAACTGCTGTAATCGTCGACCTTGCTGTCAATGTCATCGTAGGAGTGACCGCTGCTGTACCTGAGAGAGACGGTGTAATCGAGGCTGTTTGAGAGGGTGTGGATGTAGAGGACCCTGTGATCTGACCAGTGCCTGACACAGAACTGCTCCCCGTCATCGTCATTGATCTGGTCGTCGTCTGAGTCATCGACCCTGTTCGTGTTCCTGAGGACGAGATCACGGAAGTCGATGGAGTGGCGGAGATCGTGCTGCTCGTGGAGGCGGTCCACGAGGGTGTGATAGTCCATGAGGGTGTGATCCCTGCCGTAGGAGATCGCGACGGCGTTGCCAACTTGGTCCCTGATCGTGTGACAGAAGGAGAGATCGATGGCGTTTCTGTAATCGCCCCTGTACTGGATCCAGAGACAGACATTGTTCCAGAGATGGTTTGCGATCCCGTCGCGGTCTGAGAGATAGAACCGGATTGTGTAGGAGATCGGCTGGGCGTCTCTCCTGAGGTCGATGTGCGCGTACTTGTGATCGATTTCGTGGAGGTGAAGGACGATGTGATGGACGCTGTACCGGTTGTGGTCTCACTGCGGGAGGCGGACAGAGTCTGAGTGCTGGATCCTGTGTCGGAACCGGTGGCTGTTCCTGAGAGGGTCGCGGTCCTCGACCCTGATCCTGTGACCGTTATCGATGCTGAAGCCGATCCAGACACCGTCGTCGATCCTGTGCCAGAGGTTGTGGGATATCCTGTGACGGACCCCGTGATACTGGGTGAGGCTGTTATCGATGATGTGACGGTTGAGGACCCCGAAACCGATGCGGTCTTCGATGCGGTAACCGTCCCTGTCACGGTCACCGAGGCCGTCACTGTAGGCGTCATTGTCACAGCCGCCGTAACAGAGGGACTCACACTTCCTGTCTCCGTGACCGTATTGCTACTTGTGACCGTCGGTGTTTGACTTGTTGTTGCGAGCCCCGTTCTGGTTCGCGTTCCTGTGACCAATGCCGTTCCTGAGATCGTCGCTGTTCCAGACCCTGTTCCGGTTCCTGTTCCGGTTCCTGACAAAGATCCAGATCCTGTTACAGTGCTGGAACCCGTCGGCGTATTCGATAGCGTACTTGTACCGGACCCTGTTCCTGATACAGAGGGTGTTCCCGTGCCGGACCCCGTACTGGATCCTGTGAAGGTCGCCGTGCCGCTTCCTGAGGGCGTCGAGCCAACAGATGCGGATCCCGTTCCTGAGACAGAGGGTGTCAGTGTACCGGATCCCGTCATTGTTCTAGAGGGTGTTCTCGAAGCAGACGCCGTGACAGAGGGCGTCACTGTTATAAGACCGGTCGCCGTGGTGGTTCCCTCTGCGGTGATCGTCGCTGTGATCGTTCCCGTTTGTGTGTTCGTTATCGCCGGTGACGGAGAGGCTGTACCAGACCCCGTGATCGTAGCGGATCCCGTGAGCGTCTTTGTAGAGCTTGTGGACCCTGTAATCGTTGTCGTCGCCGTCCCTGTCATGGTTCCTGACACTGTATTCGCAGCGGTTCCTGACAGAGATCCGGATCCTGACCCCGTCACAGACCCCGAACCCGTAGAGAATGAAGAGAGCGACGCAGTTGCGGTCGCAGTTCCGGATTCCGAGGAGCTCACGGACGCACCCGAAGAGCCGGTCTGTGTGACAGGAGGAGTATGTGTGGGACTTCGAGACCCCGTATTCGATGAGCTTGATGTTTTTGACGCAGTTCTTGACTTGGTGACCGTCGCAGAGGTCGAAGATGACCCTGACATCGTTACCGTCTCTGTAGCCATCGGAGTTGTAGAACCGGTCGACGACCCGGTTCCTGTAGGGGACTCCGTCACAGTGGCAGTCGCGGTTCCCGTTATCAAGGCAGTTCCTGAGGGGGATCCTGTTACCGTTCCTGTCCCTGTGGTCGTCACAGTCACACTGGGCGATCGTGTCGCATTTGAAGACAGCGTCCCAGTGACGGCTCCTGTTCCTGAGACGGAGGATGATGATGACGGAGTCCCCGTGGCCGTTACAGTAGGGGACGACGACGTAGACGAAGTCACCATGCTAGTTGATGTCCCAGAGATGGATCCCGTTCCGGATCCAGAGACGGACCCTGTACCAGAACCGGTTCCTGACACGGATCCTGTCCCAGATACAGTGCTTGCTCCGGTCACACTCGCCGTATAGGTCTGTGAAGGTGTGACGGAGGGAGTCGCAGACGTGGATGCCGTCTTCGATGACGTCTTGGTCGGAGTGCGTGTGATCGTCTGCGTCCGAGTCTCGACAGCTGTAGGACTCACGGACGCCGTATCCGAAAAGGTGGGTGACATGGTGACTGTCGCCGTGACCGTCGGTGTCACGGTTACGGTTCCGGATACACTGGAGGACGCGGTCTTTGTGGCGGTTTGCGACGTTGTTGATGACGGAGTATTCGTTAAGGACGGTGTATTACTGGGTGTCTGTGTATTACTCGCTGTGACAGAGGATGTGAACGCTGCTGTCACGGATCGAGTAGCAGCAGCAGAGGGTGTGAGGTCGCTGGATCGCGATCCTGAGGAGGACCCTGAGGAGGATCCTGAGGCAGAAGGAGTGTTCGTCGCTGCGATTATTGCTGTCCTAGACGTCGTGGCCGTGACCGGAGCTGTTCCGGTTCCTGACACGGTGATCATTGCTGTTCCTGATGCCGTATTCGACAAGGGGGACAGACTGGGGGTAGCCGTTACGGATGGCGTCACAGAGGACGTTACAGTTGGCGTCACTGGTTTCGTCACAGAGTTCGTCCCTGTTTGCGTTCCTGTTTGCGTTCCTGTTTGCGTCCCTGTTTGCGTCCCTGTTTGTGACACAGTTTGCGTCCCTGTTTGCGTCCCTGTTTGCGTAACAGTTTGCGCCCCTGTTTGTGACATAGTTTGCGTCACAGTTTGGGTTGGGGTACTGGAAGCCGTTCCTGTCAAGGAACCGGATCCGGTTATCGCCGAAGATCCAGAGCCAGATCCAGAGACAGATCCAGAGCCAGATCCAGAAAACGATGCCGTGACTGTTCCTGTTCCAGATCCAGTTCCAGATCCAGTTCCAGATCCAGTCATGATTCCTGTTCCAGATGGAGATCCCGTTCCTGTGACAGCAGGAGTCTGTGATCCTGTTGACAAAGAAGGACTGACAGTCGCGGTTCGCGTCCCTGTGACAGTTGCCGTCACGGATCCAGAGGCAGATCCCGTTACAGATGCGGTCACGGACCCTGTCAGAGATCCAGAACCCGTTCCGGATCCAGAAGGAGTTCCTGACAGACTGATTGAGCGTGTTCCTGTGGAAGTTCCTGAACTAGAGAGAGTTCCTGTGCCTGATCCTGTTGAAACCCCAGTCCCCGCTGTAGTCATCGTTGGAGTCACAGTTCCTGAGACGGACATCGTATTAGATCCAGTGATCGTCGTCGACCCTGACCCAGTGACCGATCCCGTCACTGATCCCGTCACTGATCTGGATCCGGATCCGGTGAATGTTCCAGTTCCCGTAACAGATCCGGAAACCGTAACAGATCCCGTGCCAGAACCCGTTCGCGATCCCGAAGAAGAAGAAGAAGAAGAGGAAGAGGGCGTCACTGTTGACCCAGCGGTTCCCGTCACAGATCCTGTTGTAGTCAAAGACGCGGTCCCCGTTCCGGTTCCAGTTCCCGTTCCCGTGCCGGTCAATGTCTGGGAGGGAGTGACCGTCATCGATCGTGTCGCCGTCACCGTTGGCGTCACAAGGTTGCTCGGCGTGACCGACGGTGTTTGGGTCACAGTTCCAGAACGCGATCCTGTGTTAGACGCGGTCACGGTCTGCGATCCTGTGGTTGTCTGACTGATCGTTCGAGACCCAGACCCCGTGATCGTGACTGATGGAGTCCCCGTGCGTGTGGCCGAACGTGTGACGGTGACCGTCGCGGTTCCTGTAACCGATGCGGTCGTCGTTCCTGTAACAGACGTAGTCGTCGTCCCTGACGCCGTTATATCGCTGGTCTTCGTTACAGTTACGGTTCCTGTTCTAGTCCTTGTCGCTGTACGAGGAGGCGTACCGGTATTTGACGGAGTGTTGGATGCTGTACCTGACGAAGTACTGGTCCGTGTGACTGTATTGGTCGATGTTTGTGACCTAGTTCCTGTACCAGTATTCGACGCTGTTTGTGACCCAGATCCTGACTGCGTAGCTGTATTGGAAGGAGTATTGGTCATTGTTTGTGACGAAGTACTGGTCCGTGTGCCTGTGTTGGACGCGGTTTGCGACCCAGTTTGCGACAAAGTGCTGGTCTGTGTGATTGTATTAGATTGGGTGTTAGACATAGTCCCTGTTTGAGTAATCGTATTGGTCCCTGTCTTTGACGCTGTGTTTGATCCAGTTTGACTCCCCGTTCCAGTCTGTGTGACTGTATTTGAAGGAGTTTGTGAAGGAGTTTGTGATCCTGTTCCAGTCTGAGTGACTGTATTGGATGGAGTTTGTGACCCTGATCCAGTCTTAGTAATGGTGTTGGAAGCTGTCTGAGAAGGAGTTTGTGACCCTGTTCCAGACTGAGTAACTGTATTGGAAGGAGTTTGACTTGCTGTTCCAGTCTTAGTAATGGTATTTGACGGGGTTTGCGAAGGAGTTCCAGACTGCGTAATCGTATTAGAAGGAGTATTTGATGCTGTTTGACTTGCCGTTCCAGACTTAGTTATGGTATTTGAAGCTGTCTGCGAAGGAGTTTGAGAACCTGTTCCAGACTGCGTAATCGTATTAGAAGGAGTATTTGATGCTGTTTGACTTGCCGTTCCAGACTTAGTTATGGTATTTGAAGCTGTCTGCGAAGGAGTTCCAGTCTGAGTGACTGTATTGGAAGGGGTATTGGAAGGAGTTTGACTTGCCGTTCCAGACTTAGTTATGGTATTTGAAGCTGTATGCGAAGGAGTTTGACTCCCTGTTACAGTCTGAGTAACAGTGTTGGAAGCAGTCAACGATGCTATTCCAGATGGAGTATTCGTGTTGGAACCCGTATTAGATGGAGACTTTGAAGAAGTTTGGCTTGATGTTCCAGTCTGGGTAACTGTATTTGACGATGTTACAGATCCAGTTCCAGAGGATGACCCTGACAAACTACTAATCTTTGTTGCCGTAGCGGATGGCGTGACTGTAACAGATCCCGATTTTGTGATCGTTGTAGAAGCTGTCACTGTTCCAGATACAGATGCCGTCATTGTTACAGACGCAGTCCCCGATTTCGACGCGGTATTGGATGCCGTTTTAGAGGCCGTGGATGTCATCGAGGAAGTCACAGTTCCTGACATGGAGGCCGTCGACGACATGGACGAAGTACCAGATTTCGACGCGGTATTTGACGGTGTTTTAGAGGCTGTAGAAGTCAAGGAAGGAGTCCCCGATTTGGATGCGGTATTCGTAGCAGTTTTGGATGCCGACGATGACATGGAGGATGTTACTGAGGCAGATCCCGATTTCGAGGCTGTATTGGTAGCAGTCTTGGATGCCGTGGATGTCAAGGAAGGAGTCCCCGATTTCGACGCAGTCTGACTGGCCGTTTTGGATGCCGACGATGACATGGAGGGAGTCACAGAGGCGGTCCCCGATTTCGACGCTGTCTGACTGGCTGTCTTGGATCCCGTGGATGTCAAGGACGAAGTACCAGACTTGGATGCTGTCTGACTGGCCGTCTTGGATGCCGACGATGACATGGACGCTGTACCGGACTTGGATGCGGTATTTGTTGCTGTCTTGGACGCCGTTGACGTCATGGAGGATGTTACAGTACCCGACTTAGAAGCTGTCGCTGTGACTGAGGGAGTACCGGATTTCGACGCTGTATTGGTTGCCGTCTTAGAAGCGGTTGATGTCATGGACGTGGTACCCGATTTGGACGCAGTGTTTGTAGCAGTCTTGGACGCCGACGATGACATGGAGGAAGTTACAGACGAAGTAGCGGATTTAGACGCTGTCTGACTGGCTGTCTTGGTCCCCGTGGATGTCATAGACGTGGTACCCGATTTGGACGCAGTGTTTGTAGCCGTTTTCGTTGCCGTAGCTGTCATTGAGGGAGTACCGGATTTGGACGCAGTGTTTGTAGCCGTCTTGGTAGCTGTCATCGTGGAAGTACCGGATTTGGACGCAGTCTGACTGGCTGTCTTGGTAGCAGTTGATGTACCCGTATTCGATGCCGTCGCTAACAATCGCCGCCCTGCCACAAAAGATCGCTCTTCAGCCAAAAACGCCGGTTCCAAGTCCATATAGGTCGGCTCTGAATTATATAGAACAATCCCCATATCGGTCGCCGGCACGGCCGAATGAGTAAAGATTTGTAAACACGCTAGGAGGAGCATGGGGATGAACCCGATCCTCATCTTAGTTTGGCACATGATTTAAGTTATAGAGGGAGTCTCTAAGCAGTGGAACCTATAACTCTAAAAACGAACCCTGTAATGAATGGTTGTTTGGACTTGAACACCACAGTCGTTCAGTGTCTGCCAGTCCTCACGAATCCGCCCCGCATAGGTGACAAGTAGATATCTCGGAGGAATTCCTTCACGATCCCATATCTGTTCCTTCACTGACAGAATGGTATCGGTTGGTTCCACATTGATCACAACTGTACGATCCCCACGCACAAAGATCTGTATTCCTCTGCTGATATTTCTAGGCGATAGCCTTAGTCCTAGTCCTTAAAGATCGGCACCGCCATGCCCGATACGAAGCGCATCCAGTTGAGACCGATGCCAAACACGTGAACATCCCACCCTGGAATATATCGATTTCCGCCGACGGGCGCCGGCGCCTGCATCGTAAGCACAAGCCGCATATCCGTACGGGACGCGTTCACAGTGCCCGCTGGCTGGAGATCCTCGGGTACCAGACCCGCCGCATCCCCAAAGGTATAACCATACACCATGCCATCAAAGAGCCGTACGCCGCCGCGATGATCGAGCGCATACTCCGTTCGCCACCAGTGTTCACTGTCCTCCTTCCACGTCGCATTTCCCACCTGAAGGATCGCGGCCTGGAGAATCGGAAGCTGAACTGGGACAACGCCCAGAATATTCACGAAGGTCGGAAAGAAGTCGTTCTCTAAGAGCGAGCCATAGTTCGTCCATTCGTTGTATTGCCAGACACCCTTGCGCCGCAAAAAGAAACAGATTTCGCGGATCGGCCCGTTGAAATCCTTCAACGGAAAATTGAGTGTGAAGGCCTGACCCGATGGATCCATGAGCGCAGGCGTGATGTCGAACCGCATATACTTGATCGGCTCATACATGATCTCCATGGGAAGTCGCATGTAGGACGACCGCAAGGGATCCTCCATATGGGCCACACCGACGAAGACCGTCGCATCCTCGAAGGCTGGCACGGTGGTCGGCAACGTGTAGGACCATGGCACGGGTGTCACGCCGGAACGATCAATCAGCGTGATAGTCTCTCCCAGTGGGACTTCACACGGCGAAGACCGAGGAAGACCCCGTCTCCGCACCACATCCGCAAAGGGCCGCAGCGTAATATTCACCCGCACCTCCTGTTCGCCCATCGCGATCAGTGGAAAGGCTGTCTGGGGCCGCCTCAGAAAGGACAACGGGAGCCAACAATAGACGTATCCGTCCTCCGTCGGCTGAAGGGTGTTGAAGGGCGCCCGCCCACGATCGCGTATCGTGGAATACGGCAGCTTCGCATAGATGTCAGAATCCCAGACGGCCGCGCGACTGCCATCCATCCAGGCCCGCGACCAGATATCCATCCATTCGCCGGGCCACGTTTCGACAAGGGTGTCGCCGATTTCGAACTCCACCTTCTCTATGGCGATGGTCCCCAGCGACGATGCCCACATCCAGGTGGGGTCCACCTTCGGATCCGAAGGCAGATCGTACGTCCAGAGACCGCTCTTGATCTTCGCATCGAGGTCGCCACCGAGCCAGGATCGCGGCTGTAAGCGGAGACACAGCCATTGAAGCATGTCACCCGAATCCTTCCGTGTCAACGTGACCGTGATACGACCGCCCCACGCCGCATTTCCCTGAAAGCCGATTTCCGCGATCTCGGGAGTCATGTTGTGATACGGCGCCCATTCACGCCGAAAGACCGTATTGTTCGACGACGCAGGATAAAACAGATCGTCTTCGGGGCCGCGATCCACGAGATCCACGAGGCGTTTAATGTTGGGTGCCGTCGACATCCCTCTCTCTGTTGATCCTGACAGATTCTTAAGTTTAGACTCACACATTCAGATATCTCTGCGGCACCGGCAACACTGTTTCATTAAAGCAATCGATCGACGTGACCGTAACGGTATTAAATGCGGCTTGTAATAATACATTTGGAAAATTAATCGTGATAGGCGTATTCAATGGCGGAGTCGCATTAATAGGAGTCGCTTGAATAAGCGACACCGGTGTCCCATTTATATAGACACCGTAAAACCGAAGTTCATTGCCAAGTTGTTGAATGTTCCCTGGATTCAATCCTGTCACATCAGGATGGGCCGTGATACGAATTACCATCGATGTAGCCGTGTTACTGCTCAGGTCCCATGTCGGCGACGTCAATGGCACATCATTATTCGGATATTTATAATCACCGGTCATCTGATGACCGACAATCGCACCGTTAATAATGTAGGGTAGGTACTGCGCGGGATTGGTACTCGTAACCGGATAAAACAGTTCGGTTCCCGTAGGAGGCCCAAAATGTACGTAGGGATTGTAGTAAAATCCCAGATGATTCATGAAGCGCTGCGCTTCACCGACGCGATCGATATCGAGGAAGGCGATGTAATAACCGGCATTGACAACGGCAGAGTTCGGTGTGACACTCACGCTCAACGGCGTCGCAGGCGCATTATACGCGAATGTCACATATTCAGAGAGAGTGTTACCTTCCACGTTTGTCAAGTTCGTCAGACTCGTACACAGATTTGACAGCGTATACTGCGTCGTTCCATTGTTCGCATTTCCATAAAAGACGAAATCACCGACACCATCAACAGGATTGCCTGACACATCAACCACACGTATCAAGACCCCGCATTTGGAGTTAAAGATCGAACTGTAGGGGGGCAGATAGTCGACAGGAGGGATTCCTCCACTGGGATCTCCGTAGCTGATAAAGATCTGCCTGTCATTGAAAATATTGAGAAGAGTAGTTAAGCATCTATACATGCCTGCAAAATCGGTTTGATCTGTTGGCGGCACAAGGTTCGTCCCACTAGGATCAACCAGCAGATTCGTCGGCGCACTAGAGAGATTGACCGTTGACGCGGTCGTTAGATTTTGCCACAGAAGAGAGCCGCTGTTCGCATACAGATAGGTATTCGGATTCGACGCTGTGGGATCCAACACATTGATCACATTGCCCTGAATCTGTCCCGTATTGAGTCCGGACCCCGTCGCCACGATGTTCGCGTTGTTGATAACGACGTTACCGTCCACGGAAAGAGCCGTAGGCGCCGACGCCAGATTCTGAAGAGTCAGTGTGTTCGCCACAATATTCCCACAGGCATCCAGTGTTAGTGTGTCATTCGCAATTGTGATGCTATCCAGCGACAGAGACCGTGTAGGCACCAGGTGGCCGCGACTATCCTGAGCCGCGAGGACTGAGCCCACGATCGGAAAGGTGTTATCCGCATTTTGAAACGTGATGGCCCGGGTCTTGACGGTTTGTAAGTCACTCGTACGAGTCACCCCTGACATTCTCTATCGGGTTCTATTAATTTTACTATGCGTTTGTGGACTTGCCCTTCTTGTCTTCCTCCGAGAGATCGCTGAACTGGAGGGCCAGACCACTGAGCACGATGAGAGCCGCCCCGCAGATGGAGATCCACCCAGGGACTTCCTTCAGAAAGAGGATGCCGAATAGGTAACTGGCGATCAGGCCGGCATAACTCAGAATGGCGTACGTGACGGTTGAAAGACGGGGAACCGCATAGTATCTGAGCCAGTAGCCGCTGAACATGGTGATCGAATGAAAGGCGGTGATTCCGATCGCGTCCCACCAGGTGGCGCCGACCTTGACGACGGACGGTATCGCCAAAGCAGAAGAAGAAGAAGAAGAAGAAGAAGAAGTCGATGAAGAGAAATCCACCAGGCTCTTTGCGATCAGGAAGAGGGCCATTTGGATAGAGGAACTCGAATTGACGACGAAGACGGACTTGGCCGGATCGCGCCAGCCGATGAGCTTGAGCAGCACCACCATGCTGGATTCGGAGAAAGCCATGAGAAGGCCCATGAAGATTCCCCATGACGCATTCGGTGACTTCACAAGATGCGTTTCTACTGCGACACCGGGGTCCGTATTTAACAAGAAGGAACCGGCCGTGGCGAGTCCGATAAACAGGTATTTCCGAGGCTCAATGCGCTCTCCGCCAAAGATACTCATCAGTACGAGATTCCACAGCGGATAGGTATACAGCAGACTCATGGCCTGACCCGTAGGCAGATGACGGAAGGATTCGTAGCTGGAGGAGATGTGAACCAGATTCGCGAAACCGAGGGCCACGGAACTACCGAATTCAGACATCTGGATCTCACGATCGGATGACAGCAGGTAGCCCAGTGTTGCCGAACTCAGAATACGGGACCAGATGGCAAAGGCCGCATCTACGGCTGTTTTCTTAATGACGATGGGGGTCAGTGCCAGGATCGATTCGGCGGATACGAGAGCGGTCGACGCAAGGACAGACATTCCTTACCGTGAACTGGTAAATTAAGCGTAGCAGCACCAGGGGAACCATCGGTTCACGGGTTTGGATAGCGCGGACCATTCCTGGATCGTGTAGGAAGAGCCCATTGACAGATTACATCGCGCACAGATCGGCTTCAGATTCGCGATCTCTGTGGCGCCACCGCGACTTTCTGGAATATCATGACCGACATGGAAGTCAAACACGGTCATTATATTCTTACACCAGGGGACTAGGCACTTTGAATCGAAACGGGGGCCGGCATGGGTGATCCAGACCTGTTCTCGTAGGGCCTTGGGGACATTTGCTTTTTCTGGCTTTTCTTGTTTTTCTGGCTTTTCCTGCTTTTCCTGCTTTTCCTGCTTTTCCTGCTTTTCCGGCTTTTCTGGCTTGAGCACCTTCGGCAGAGCTTTGGGCGCCATCTTAGAGTCATATATCTCTGTGTCTCTAGACCTCAACTAAAGACTCGGAATCATCATGAGACCGAGCATCGCCAGAAAGAAGACGACCGTGTGAAGCAAGAGACCGGTGGGCGTCGCCGCTCCCATGGGATGGGCCACTTCGACAAAGGAACCGAACACGGCCTGGGTGACCTTGTAAGTCTCGGGGTTCGCGACTATAAAGAACACCAGAGCCGAAATGAAGGAGTATTTCGCTTTTAACAGTAAATTAATCATCTTCCTCTTCTTCTTCTAAAGAAATTGGTAACGCCGGTTCAAAATGGTCACGGAGTTCCTTCCACAACGCTTCCACTTCTGTGAGCACGGTCTGCAGTTTACCGGTAGCGGAAATCATCGTAGGAAGACGCGGCTTCGCATAGTAGGCCTGCCAATAATAACCGGGAAGAGTGTAGGTGACGAGAAGCGTGACCAGAGGCGTTATATAATTAAGTTTCATCTGTTGTGTTAGACTATCGGAATACAGCGAAAAGAGACCTTGATCATTATACAGAAAGACGGCTAACGAACTGACATAATATGTATTGTCATCCTTCTGCTTGACCAGGCGCAGCCGATTCAGATAGTTGAGCTCCTCTTGAATCTCTTTGCGAAGTTGGGGCGTTGACCCAGACACATTGAGATCGACTAGAGCATACTTACTGGGGTCGACAAAGGTCGCCGTAAATGGATCGGTGAATTCGGTCACCAGAAGATTCTGGTCGGCCTCCTTTTCGTTCAGACTGCGAATCGCATAATAGGCGGGATCCGTGGAGGTTATAGCGACTGTCGCACTCTCCTGATTGTATGCCAGAGTCCCAAAGAGTCCGGGTACGGATTTATTTCGGAAGAAATTCTTGAGTGTCGTCATTCCTATCTATGATGATCGGTGTTTTTTAAAGTATACGAGCTGCGACTGGTCCTACTGGTATAATAGGAATCCTGCCGAGTCCGCCTCCTCCTAGTCGTGTCCCAGGTAAGATAGGGGGACCACCTCCTAGGGCTCGTCGTGGAATGATGAATTGAATGGGGGGTGGGGATAAGGGTCTTTTTGGTCCGTTAGGACCAGAAGGGATAGGAGGACCAGAAGGACCAGGAGGACCATTACCAGAACCAGAACCAGACCCAGACCCAGACCCAGACCCAGAACCATTACCAGAACCATTACCAGAACCATTACCAGAACCATTACCAGAACCATTACCAGAACCATTACCAGAACCATTACTAGACCCAGAACCAGAACCATTACCAGACCCATTACCAGACCCAGAACCATTCACGAAAATCCCAGAAAGAGCATTACCGATAGAAGTAGCAAAAGAATTAGCAAAAGAACTAGAAGCAGAACCAGAACCAGAACTAGAACTAGAAGAAGCAGTAGAACTAGAACTAGAGACAGGAGGAACATAAGCAGGAGACGACGCGATCGCCTGCGTGGATCCGGCCAAGAGACCCGCTCGAGCAGTCGCTAAACTACCTAAGGCCCCTTGATTCAAAATCCCCAAGATTTTCTTAATGATCTTCGTCAAGGTCAACCAATCATCGTTCTTCAAAGCGGCCGCGGCATGTGAAAACTGTGCCATCTGAATCTGAGAATTCTGAAATTCTCGTATCTCTCCCAAGACCTTGACGGGATAACAAGGAACGTCGCTACCGAGACTCTGCTTCTGACCACAAAACCACAGGCTTTCCAGAATCGCAACCGCCATGTCCTTGTCCGCCAAGATCTCACGCGGCACGAGATCCTTGAGGATTTGTATATTCTGACCGTACATCTTACGTTCGGCTGGATTTGTTATAGTCGGATCATCAACAGTCCAGTTAGTAACAGCATTACGGTATCTGTGCGCTCTATAAGGATTGGGTACAGCCCGCCAGTGTTTACGATCATGCGAATCCACCACCTCAACCCAATGTCTACCATATGATTGAATCAATTCTTTTTGTAAGGCCGCCTTCTTATCATTATCAGTTTCCGTTTCAATTTTAGCAAGTAGGTCGTTATGCTTCTTAAGTGTGTCATTGGTTCCTGTGACAAGATGTTTCTTTGCTAACTCATCGACGTTTATTATGTGATTCTCCAACTCCTGAACTGCACAGTCGCGCGTGATAACAGGGTTCATTTCACAAATGGCTGAAATATTCAAGTCTAAGAGACCGGTGGCCCAGGCGGGAAGCGCACGAGGTGCTGGAGTTGGTCCTGGAGTTGATCCTGGGGGTGTTGGTGGTCCTTGTGGTCCTGGTCCTGGTGGTCCTGGTGGTCCTGAGGATGCTGATCTTATAGGAGGTATGGGAACAGTGGATGATGGTGGACCTACTCTTGGTGCGGCCGTTGTGGTAGTTGTAACAGGAGGGACAGCTATTTGACCTGTTGATCCTGTAGGTGGCAAGGGTCTTGTAGAAATAGTGCCGTTTGTTACAGAAGCTGGCGGTGGTGGGGTTCCCCTTGAGAACATATTTGACAATCCAGGTAATCCAGAGAACCAAGATGTAGAATCAGGAGTAGAAGAAGCAGAAGCAGGAGCAGAAGCAGACGCAGGAGGAGTGGAAGTAGAAGAAGCCGCATGAGCTGCTAACGCGCCCGCAGCAAGAAGAAGGGATGCTGCTATAGCTGTTGTAGCTTCTAGATTGGGATTCGGTTCTGGGGTTGAAGGGGGTCCTGTGGTAACGGGTGCTGCTGCTGTTGCTGATGAGGATGAAGAGGATGAAGGGGGTGATGTGGTAACGGGTGCTGCTGATGAGGATGAAGAAGGGGGTCCTGTGGTAACGGGTGCTGCTGATGAGGATGAAGAGGATGAAGGGGGTCCTGTGGTAACGGGTGGTGTAGTGAATACCGGTCTTGGAGCAGTGAGGGGTGGTACGGGTAATGAAGCAGAAGAGGAAGCAGGAGTAGGAGAAGAAGCAGAACTAGAAGCAGAACTAGAAGAGGAAGCAGAATTAGAAGCAGAATTAGATCCAGAAGCAGAACTAGAAGGACTAGAAGCAGAACTAGAAGGACTAGAAGCAGAATTAGAACCAGAAGCAGAATTAGAAGCAGAAGCAGAAGCAGAATTAGAAGCAAAATTAGAACTAGAAGTGACAGAACTAACTAAATCGTTTGCGGTGCCAGGATCAAGGTAATACGGCCCAATCTGATCATGAGGAGGAGCTCTCACAGCCGAAAAATGATCTCCTGAATGTAAGATAGCCAGTACAGCATCTTCATCATTAAATGGACGAGGGTTTCCGATTGTAGAAGCAGGATAGGTATTGATGGGTACCCCCGACTCC
>Ga0114962_10002642_pt1 | contig 14806 bp, 9 predicted proteins | sample C_130820_MF_Meta_FD_87017 | JGI IMG/M metagenome (GOLD analysis project Ga0114962, IMG submission 87017) | Freshwater microbial communities from Lake Croche, Canada to study carbon cycling - C_130820_MF_MetaG | ecosystem: Environmental > Aquatic > Freshwater > Lake | place: Lake Croche, Canada...
ACGTGTTACGATTGGTCTGCGCAACACCTGCAATCGCCGTATTAGTGTGATAACCCGCGTCGAGGAAGTTCTGGCCCTTGATGTCACCCATTCCTTGAGGGTTCACTGCAGCCCACGACGCACCGACCGTGCCCTTGGGGAGAAGTTCGCCAGCACTCAATGAGGTCTCGGTGTACGTCGAAGCAGACGCAGGATGGCGACCCTGCATGGATTCCGTGGGCTGAGCGTTGCCCCCCGCGCCGGCAGGAGGAGACGCCATGGGACCGCCATCTGAGAGGGGACCAGACACACCCAACTGCTTGGCCGCAGTCTCTAGACCCTCACCCACGACGCCCTTTGCCGACGAATAAGAAGTAATCAAATATGCCAGGACAACCACACCACCAAGGACAAGCGCTAAACGAGTGCTCTGTGAGGTTTTCATTCTACTGTTTATATCCAAACTAAGACAAAAAACGATGAAGAAACATCCATTGACGGACCCGGTTGCCTTTTTTACGAGCCCGGAAGTTCAATCGTTTTTTGAGAAACAGATTCTAAAGCCCATTCTAGCACGAGTTGTCTCTTATTTATACCCATATCTACTCGCTTTCACCTTTCTCTGGGCTATCATGTTTTTGTGCATCGTGATTATTCTGATTATCCTCCTCCGTGTCAGGATATAGAAGTTCCATAAGCTCGACCCTGCGCATCTTCCAAATATTTTTAATATTGCGGTCCCTCGCTTGCTTTCGCAAATCTTGAATACGAAGTTTCTCCTTAATCATTGTTCTCGGTATCTCCTTCATCGACAATATTTCAATCAATTCCTTTCTCGTCTTGATATAGTAATACTTGATTGGAGGGTGATGAACCTTTGCAACGTTCTTGAGAAGAATGAGAGACATGTTTGAATAGTCCATGGTAATGATACGAATCCAATGTTCATCATCTAGAATCCATTTTTGATGACCGCTCACTAAAAAATCGTCCGCTTACACAAATGAACAAAACAACCCTCGTCGTCGCAGTATTCGTTGCTGTGTTAGTCCTGTGCCTTGTGAAATTCAACTTTTCATTCTCCGCGCCTCAGAATCGCGAGACGTTTGCGCAAAAAGAAGTCGGTATGCCTGTCGAAGGTGTTGGGATGGGGCCGTATGATAATGTGAGTATTCCTGGAGCGTCTGGATGGTTGATGACGGAGTCTGCCCCTAAGGGTGCATCCCCAATCGGGGCACAAAAGAACCTTGATTTCTTGCTGCACCCGCGCACATCACCGTCATGTTGCCCATCTGCGTTCACAACTGACACTGGATGTGTCTGCGTATCCGAACAGGACCGTGGAACAATGGCTTCTCGCGGAGGAAACAAGGTTTAACTTACACATACAGAAATGATGCGATATAAGAAATGGATACATCTACTGTCTTTGAAATGTTTCTTGGTGAATTGAAGAAGGCATATCCTGGTCTGCCTTACGATTACGACCTCGATAAGACTTCGAAAGAGTTTGAGGCATTTTATCCGTCCGCACTCCAAATTCTACAGAAGGACGTTGCATTCTTTGATGTTGAACGTACAGCATTTGGAATCAATCTCTCAGAGCTTGAACACACAGAAGACATTTGGAAGCATATTACGTTATCGACAATTGCGTCGTTCTTTCATGGCGATATCAAGGCAAAGTTCGGAACGATTCTGAATGTTGCCAAGTCTGTATGGTCTGGATCAGGAGGAGACAATGACGAAGTTTCCAGAATTTTGAACGACGAGTCTTCTGAGGGACATTTGGAGAATCTTTATAATTTTATTATGGAGACACGTATTTCCAAGGTATTCTTGGAAATTGCGGAACAAGTAGATGTTTCTAGCATTGATATCACGAATATACAGAACCCGACACAACTCATGGATATGCTGAAGAACCCCGAACACCCAGTTTTGAAGAAATTCATTGCGAAGGTTCAGGCGCTGTTAAAGGAGAAACTGACGAGCGGCAGTTATACGCAGTCCCAAATGATTTCTGAAATTGAAGGAATCAAGGCAAAAATTCAAAGTTTGTTTGGGAATGTGTTGAATGATGCCCTTGGTGTAGGGGGTCGGCGAGGAGATATGACGGCTGCTACGCTAATGTCGAACTCTACGGAGGCTCGACGACAGAGAATGATTGCTCGACTACAGAGAAAGCTTCAGGAAAAAACTCGGCGTTAAAACAAGATACTATGCCAGAACAAATATGGTTCAAGACCCCGAGAGTCCTGTTCGGCGAAAGTAAATGGTCCCAATTTGTTCCACTTGAGTCCATGACAACAACAGAAGCCCTGAATTCTGTCATGAGGTTCGCAGTATATTATTCGTTCCTGCTTTCTCTTTTGACAGGGTCATCTTCTTACCTTGCTGCCATTCCAGTCATTGCTCTCGCGACAATTATCTTATTTGAGCTTTTCCCGAACGGAAAGCAATTAGGTTCGTATTTTGCGCTGGCAGGACACACGATTGAAAACTTCACGATGCCGACTCCAAACAATCCTTTTATGAACGTTTTGTTGACGGACATCACAGATAATCCCCAACGTGAAGACGCTGCTCCAGTAGAAGACCCGAATACTCGGGCTGCGATTGATAAAGCGTTTCGGTCTACGACCGACATGTACATGGACACGAGCGACGTATTTGACCAAGCACAGGCGAAACGCACATTTCACACGATTCAGTCTGCGCGTGTTCCAAACGACCAAGATGCGTTTTTGAAATGGTTAGCGAAGGGATATGACGAACCAGACACTTCATCTGCGCCTCTTGCTCGTGGAGCGAAGCTTGATTCGGAGGGGTATATGCCTGCGCGTGGTTCTGCGCCGAGACTTACGAACTCTGTTGACGTTCCGACTGGAACGCCCCCCAGTCTTTCCGAATAATTTTGATTCTATTGCACCTGCTTCCATACTCCCTCCAAAAGATTTCATGGGACCTTTCCCCACCATAACGTAATGAGGAAATCCTTCTAGATCACTAGGTTTGTGTTCACCGATATTATTACTCTCGATGCGCTTGAATTTCGTGTCTCCGTGTTTTTCGGCAAGAGTTTTTATGATCGGCCACATTTTCTTGCAGTGTTCACATCCGGCCATATACAGAAAAATTACAGTAGGAGTTGTTGACTTCAACGCCTCCCCTAATTCTGTATCAGTCTTCATATCCTCAACATTTCCCATTTTTTCCCAAGGATTCTCTTCCATTTGTGTTTTCACACGAAAACAAAGATGGGTGGTAAATAAATATGGACGATACATGGAAAGGGTACCAGAACGCACACGGGGTCTATGAAGTCCCCCAATCCACAAATCCAGCGTTGCCGTATCCTACTTCAGATTCGTCTGTTGGTAAGACTCCGTTTGCGGATTTAAAACCGTCGTATCCTGAATTACAAGCGCAGTATGACGCTATGTCGCCGAAATGGGCAGGGATTGAAGCATCTAATAAGGCAACTCTGAAAGGTGGAGATTTCAAGTCAGGAGCAATGCCAATCAAAGAATAACTTACTACGATATAAATGTCTGGAGAAATCGTCCATTTAATGATGACGTTGCGTGACCAAGTCAAGTTGTATCATTGGCAGACAATGGCGTACCCTCGCCATATTGCTACCAATGACCTTGTAACGAAACTAGATGCCAACATTGACCAATTTGTAGAGGTCTATATTGGGAAATACGGTCGCCCAAAGTTGAGCGGACAAACAAGCGCGATTCGTCTGCGCAACCATTCCGACAAGGAAGCAACGAATTTATTGAAAGAAGCAATTCAATGGTTGACGACAGATTTGAGTCGTAAATTGAAGAAGACCGATACAGATTTATTGAATATCCGCGACACAATTGTCGCAGACTTGAATCAAACCTTGTATTTGTTTACTTTCAATTAACCCACTTTGGAAATAGTGCAACTGAAGGATGGAGTAATGTATGCCGGAACGGCATAACCAAACGGACCAAGGGCTCTATCGTCGCTAATCTCTATTAAATCGTTTGCGTTGTTTGATTGCCACATGAACTGAATAGTATCTCCTGTGGTCGCGATTGTAATGACCGACGAAGCACTTACCAATGAATATGACACGGCAACATTAGCGTCTATTGTCGTCGCTACAGATGTATGTGTCAAGTCTGTCGCATTATTTCTGATCCATAACCATATTGTGTGAATACCCTCATCGGTTGCTCGAACTTTTGCTCTCCAATTCACGAGATAATCACCTGGGTTCGTAAATGTTATTGTATTCCAATTATCTGTCGATAAGACGATATCCGTAGTTGCTGTTTGTGGATAATACGATGACACATCGTATAGTTGTATGGGTTTAGAGGCGTTTACCATATCTGGAAATTGCGTTTCACTACTTGAGAAACACGCGTAGGAAGGTGTGGTGGATGCGCCACCTTTTTTTCCAGTAGGATACATCAATATATTCGTGATATCATATGGGTTCAAGAAGTAAAGAACACCAGGATCCGCATTATTGACGATTGTCCCTACTCCATTTATGTTCATAAGGTAAATTCCAGACCCGTATGTCGCAGATGCTTTCTCAACTCCGTTACTGTAAAAATAGACTGTAGTGCCGTCCGAATATATCGAGAAAATAAATCCATTATACGCGGTTGTAGTGTAATCGCCGTTTGATACGAACCCTGTTGAAGATACACACGTATACCCGTTCATATCAAACTGTATTCCATAGTAATTATATGTGGTGGATACGTCTTGTATTAGAACAGTAATGCTCTCTCCTTCTCCAGTAATCTGCGGAACCAGAAACTGACAGTAAATTCCACTCGTATCACCGTTGAACGATTCGTTCGTGAACGTATTATTAGTTCCACTCGTTACCAGTCGGACAGAATTTGGGGTAAGAACTCTGTAATTATTTGGGTATGCGTTAAACGTAACTGTAGATGCCCCGTCTTTTCCTGGAGATCCGGTAGGGTAAAACATGACATCTATAAAATTGACTGGATTTGTAGATGAAGAAGTGCTATACGTTGCCGAATACTGGTATTGCGGGTCATAATTTGTAACATACCCACCACCTGCTAGACTAAATGGAGTTCCGTTCAGCGATACAATAAGAACCTTGTGGTCCAAATACAGGGACCATACATTTCCAGCATATGTTCTTCCACTGTATCCAATCGGTTGAGGCGAACCTCCATACGCAACCAGACTGATAGTATAATCCGTATCAACTTCTGGTCCAACGTTCGTGTCCTTCGTATATACCAAATAGAAATCCGCAGTCCCAGTAGGTCCTTTGAATCCAATTGTCACACTGTCTCCAATATTCTGTAGTTCCGGCAGACGTGTCTGTAAGTAAATCCCCTGAATTGCGGCAAGAGACTCCTGCGTTGTCATTTCGTCGCCACTTGCTGTCAAAGTGAATGCCGTTGGAGTAACTATGGAAGAAGAACCGCTTCTAACCTGTAAAGTCGTGAATGTTTGTCCTTGTGACCCTCTCGACCCAGCAGGGTAAAACATCGTTTTCGGGAATGTTAATGTTCCAGAAGTTTGGACGTATGCAAGCAACAAAAAGAGTTTATATGAACTTCCGAGTGGCGGAAGAACATTTCGAGTATTTTCCGAGGGATACTTTTGAATGACATTAGCGTTTTGTGTGAACACTACCTCCTGAGGATTTGCGTAAACTGCAAACACATCCCCAGCAGTGTATGTCCCATATTGTCCGGAAGGGGCTCCAGCAAGACTTCCACCGAAAAACCATTTGAGTCCAGAACTATTTGTGAACGACATAGTGTAATCCGGACCTGGAATTGTGCCAGCAGCATCGCTTACGATTCCAAAGGTTACCACATTGCCGGCACCAACGTTGGGAACACTCGTTTGAGCATACAATCCCTGTGCGACTGAAAATGAATCGGTTGCGTTGACCGCTTCGTATGGGTTACTTAAAATTACGGTTGTAGAGTCGAGCAAGGACATTACTTAATAATTCGCAGAATTTAAACAATACAATTATAATTCAGTGGAATTAAACTATACCAGTAGAAGTTGCTGTTCTGTCAGTTTTAATGTAAAATTCACATTGTCGCTTACCTACTACGGTGCTGAATAGGGGAGCTGCTGTTGTTCTAGTGTTCCCACTTAGAGTTTTGGCACCAATCACGGCACCGCATACATAATAAACCTTATTTGGGACAATGTCTGTTTCGTTGCTGTCTACAACCCCGTTACGGAATACGACAGGAGTTCCTGCAGCAATAGAGGGGACAGGGTCAGCAGCGGCGGAAGAACCAGTATATGTATACGTTACCTTTGAAGCTGATTTTGTAATGGTTCCACTTAAGTCGCTAGATGGTAAACTGATAATTCGAGTATCAGATGTATATTCTTTCAAAGTAACAAATTTAAAAGAACCACTACTACTTACATCTCCGGCAACCAGCCCATAATAGATTGGAAATCCTGTATCGGGAGTTGCAACCATAACTTTATCGGCTGGCACTAGAGTTCCACTACTAAGTTTTTCACCGGCTATCACTGTATACTTAACGGAGGCAATTGAATTATAGTGAGTATTGGGGGTCGAACCGTTAAACTCGCTTACAGTTATAATACTAAGATCGTTTGTTGTTGTCATCGGACTCAATACCATCATTGGACCAGACGGACCTGAAGGACCTCTTGGACCCGAAGGACCCGATGCGCCTGATGGACCCGAATTCCCTGAAGGACCTGAAGGACCAGAGACTCCAGATACACCAGAGACTCCTGAAGGACCAGACACTCCTGAGACTCCTGACGGTCCTGATACTCCTGAGACTCCGGAAGGACCGGAAACTCCAGAGACTCCGGATGGACCTGAGACTCCAGATACACCAGAGACTCCTGAAGGACCTGATGGACCTCGCCCCGTAGGGTAAAAGCGTATGTCTGTAAATATTATGTAACTGTCCGTGGGAGCGTAATCTAGTCCGATATAAATATAAAGTGGCAAAATTGATGATGATAACGTGCAACTGGAAATATGTTCTCCATTTCGGTAATAATATACCCTTCCTCTATCGACATACATTGACAATATATCATTTTCTGCAATCGGAGAATTTACGTGAAGATTTTCTGATGCTATTAATGTGAAATTGTTGTAGACAACGCTAAACCCGTATGTATGTGTTCCGTCTGTCAGACAAATCCTATATTGCAGTCCGAGAATAATTTGTTGAGTGACTCTAATTTGAAAATAAAGTGTGGAATTAACTACTGGAAGACGTTCTAAACTCATAAAAGACGGGTTCGCAATCTGGTTGTATAATTTTAAGGAAGTAGGCGATAAAATCTCTGCTCCATCGCCACTCGAGACTAACGTTGTGAATGACGGACCAGATACTCCAATTGGTCCCGATACTCCTGACGGTCCGGATACTCCTGAGACTCCGGAAGGACCAGACACTCCTGAGACTCCTGACGGTCCTGATACTCCTGAGACTCCGGAAGGACCGGAAACTCCAGAGACTCCGGATGGACCAGATACTCCAGATACTCCGGATGGACCTGACGGACCCGATACTCCGGATGGACCAGACGAACCCTTCGGACCGGAGGTTCCAGAAGGACCAGAGGGACCGGATGCGCCAGATATGTTGCTGACACCAGCAGGACCAGAGGGACCTGATGGACCTGACGGACCTGAGACTCCAGACGGACCAATTTTACCAGTAGCATACATGTTGAGTCCAGTGAATGTGTAAGTAATCGGGTCTTTGTCGCCTTGATTCGAAAAAGTTGCGTCGAAACTCGTGGCACCGAAAATAGCATCATTGAATTTCCCAGAAGTTCTGGTTATACTCCCACTTGAATTTGTTACCAGATAGGACGCTGTCAGTCCATTGAAGAATACGTTTAAGACGTCATCTGGAGAATAGTCAGAATCAGGGTAAGTGTTATTATTGTCCGAAAATTTCATTGTTCCGCCATTCGCTAAACTGAGGGGGTTACCAAACCGGATTTTACAATATTTCGTCCCCGTAGTAAATAAAAAGTCTATAGTGTCACTCAACTGCATAGTGAATGGTATAACTGTTTGAAAGAATACGCCCTGTTTCGTCGTGTCGAATCTCTCTAAAACGCCGACAGCATCGTTAATCGAATTTAAAATGAAAGAAGAATTGGAAATGACTGTTGGGTTTCCAGTTAGCGCTAAAAGAGTCATATGGGTGCCAGGAATACCTTGGGGTCCAGAAGGACCTGACATTCCAGTTGGACCTTCTGGACCTGATGGACCTGATGGACCTGATGGACCTGATCGACCGGATGGACCTGATGGACCTGAGGGACCGGATACGTCACTCACGCCAGAAGGACCTGATGGACCGGACTTTCCAATCACACCTGATGGACCTGATGGACCTGATACTCTGCTGTCTGCGCCCACGGGACCCGAAGGACCAGATGGACCAGATCGACCAGATGGACCAGATGGACCTGTTGCTCCCGGTGGACCACCATAATCTCCTTTGGGACCTGAGGGTCCGGATGGACCTGTTGCTCCCGGTGGACCGCCATAACTGGTGTCACCCTTATCGCCTTGTGGTCCACGACCACCGTGCGGGTAAAACATAACATTATCGAGACTCACATTGACTAAGGTGGTTAGCTGCGTAAATGGATTAAACGTATCTCCATATGCCTGATAAGACAAACTACCATTTCCGGACGTAATATACCCGTCGGAACCGTAACCTTCTAGACTTATAATATCGCCGTTATCGAAAAACCAAACCTTCCCATCGTAGTAACGTATGGAATATATATGACCTGGAGTTGTACCTCCTGAATTGTTTAAGATTCCAGGGTAATCACTTCCTGTATAGACGACGACATTATTTTCAATTGATGAGATATACGTTTGTTGTATTATCGAATACCCTGCCGGAGATATCAAAAACCCTACAGAATATGTCGTTACTCCTGCATCTTTCGTAACTTGTCGTATCCCGACGAAAAATGGGCCGGCATCCGGAATATCTAGTAGTCTGAATTGGAAATACAGACCGGCAATAGTAGGATTTAAGATTTCCAATGATTGAAAGTTGTCGTCTGGTCCCCCCTTGAAAATAACCGAAGATAGACCGGCCCTTACTGCAGAACCACCAGTCACCAATGTAGTGATTGCCTGTCCGGCAGGACCTGAGGGGCCGCTGACGTTCGAAACGCCTGATGCTCCTGATGGGCCAGATGGACCTGATGGACCACTATGACCTGAGGGACCGGACACATTACTCGCGCCAGCAGGACCAGATGGACCTGATGGACCACTATGACCTGAGGGACCGGACACATGACTCTCGCCAGCAGGACCAGATGGACCGGACATGCCGCCATAAGGAAGTTCTGACCACTTAGGTCCAGAAGCACCTACCGTAGGTGGGTCTCTTCCTATCTTAAACTTATTTGTATCCGTCTCAATCCCTATTTCTCCAGGTGCAAGGATAGTGTTTGCTCCGGTCCATGCGCCCGATGCCCCCCGTCTCAACTGTAGTTGGATTGGCATATTACAACACCGCTAGAATTCCTTTCCTATTAAATTCCGCCACAATCCAGCACAGGCCAAATGGTTGTTGGAGGCGCACTTACCCAATACGGGTCTCCTCCATCAAACACCTGAACGGCAGTCGTTCCTCCACCCCCCCCTCCACCGCCAGACCCGGCAATGTAGATGGCGCGATTCTCATCAATCATTATCCACGTGGCATACGGATTCGAATTAGGGGGAACGGTAGTATACTGCCTGCCAGAATTCGGGTTGATGTAAAGTTTTGTGCCTGCTATAAGTGTCACATTCTCTTCTCCAACCTGTTCAATGATTTCTGGCGTGGGAAAGAAATCGTCTGGACCGCGACTTTTATCGAAATACTTGCCAGAAGGTCGAAATGAAAACCAATCGTCAGAAGGAATGCTTTTGCTTGTGACGATTCCGATGGTATCCGAAACTCCTAGAGCAGACCCAGCAGATTTCTGAAACACACCGTTCTCGTCGATGTATATGGATTCACCTAATACGAATAAGTTTGCCGCGGGACCGCCTTTTCCAAGCGGTTGATATACTGTTACGTATTGAGATTTGCTATTTCTGAACGCGAACCTTCCTACCATATCGGCGACCCATTGTAGTGGGTCGTAACTACCGCTTACAATGCTGAAAAAACTAGCTCCTGACCCCAACGATAAATTTCCAAACATCGGAATCGAGTCTTCGTTAACCCTAAAAATACAGACATCGCCCTGTGTGTAGATTGGACCACCTTTTACTCTCAAACACCAACCGTCAATATCGGCGATAGTGTATTCGTTAAGATCAATCTTCTCTACAATCAAGAATGCAACTCCCTGACCGTCTTGAGTGCCTATCCAGTCTCCAATTTTGACGTCATCAAGTCCAACTTGTACTTCATCTTGACCTTGGAAATTAGAGTTAGGATTTGTTAAGTAAGTGTATCCTACAGGGTTGTCGACAGTTATGCTATAAAATACAGGAGAATTAACAGGTATATCTGTACGTTCTATACGATTTGATGATGTTATCTGGCAATGCAGTGCGAATTGTGGAGGCGGATATAGATAAGACATTATCTTTGATTATATCGGGTTTTTAATAGAAGACAATATCGATAAACATGGATGGCAACCCAGCAGCCAATGCTAAAGCAACGTCTCCTCTGTTTATCGACCACTCAGTAGTAGTAAATGGACCTAATTGCAGCGATATAGTGCCGCCGGTATCGTCTACCAATATCCCAAGATTAGAAGTGTTCTTCGATATTAAACTTACGTTCTTGGAAATATAGAATCCTAATGCGTTTGGTCCAGAAGCACCGGAAACGTTAAAGTTTGGCGCTAGTATCGACAATGAAATTGACGCACCTGTATATACTGCTGGTCCTGGAATTGGAACATTTACACTTGCAGTTCCTGCGGGATTAGTGCCACCAGTTCCAAACGTCCTGTCGGTTGCGCTTCCGGCATTGGCAATACACGTCTTCGCAAAATATGTGATCACGGCTTGAGGTGTTTCGGTAAGTCCAGTTATACGAATGTAACTGTTTGTTAATATAGTTGCGGTCATGCCAACTGGTATTGTGTATCCATTTAATCCTTGAATATATGGAAACGTAACACCTGCAAAAGTTCCAAGCCCCCCCATTCCCGTAGTCCAAGGAAGCGCGTTTGTATTCCAAGGATAAGGAGTAGCACCAGGGGCTATAGACTGAGTTTTTGACAAAGCAGGGAGATCTATGCTGCTGAAATAATGCATCAAATATACCCGAATAGTCTTTGCAGTTGGAGCAGGACCGATATCCCCTGAAGGACCCGATGGACCCGACGGACCCGACGGACCCGACGGGCCTGCTCCCGCAAGATAAAACCGAATACTGTTTGCGGCAACTGCGCAATTCGTGTAGGAATAATTGAACTGGTAAGTTCCTGTTGTGGTGATAAGTGACGGGTAACCTGACAGTGTAGTGATAGGACCACCGTTTTGTAAGAATGTAGGTTTCGAGGATCCGTCCATTGCGATTGTGAAAACGTCAGATGTCGACCATGCGATTTTAGATGAAGCAGAAACCCGAGTGGGAGAGACACCAGAGTTTGCATTGTTCGCAATTTGTACAACCATGAATGACCCGCCGTTTGGTTGTGGAGCAGAGAACCCGCTGGTATCGTTATTAAATGTGAAGTAATACGACATTCCGGCAGAGTCACTACTAAGCAACCCTATCCGATTCGCTTCAGATAATAATAAACCATAATATCCGGCACTTGTTACCTTGAATTGCAAGACCATTCCTCTCGATCCAGGGTATGATTCAAGGGAGTTTACGTTTGCACTCACAGACGTTCCTCCTGTAAAACTGTCTTCGAATACTGCCGCACCACCTGCTTGGACTAATGACATAAAACTTCGGAATGGTCCCGAAGGACCCGATGGACCAGATACTCCCGACACTCCCGATGGACCTGATACGCCGGAGACTCCAGAAGGACCAGACACTCCCGATACTCCGGACGGTCCGGATACGCCGGATACGCCGGATGGACCAGATACTCCCGATACTCCTGACGGTCCGGATACGCCGGATACGCCCGATGGACCCGACACTCCCGACACTCCCGATGGACCAGACACTCCCGACACTCCTGATGGACCTGACGGACCTGAGACGCCCGATGGACCTGTTGCTCCCGATGGACCACCATAATCTCCTTTGGGTCCTGAAGGACCCGATGGACCTGTTGCTCCCGATGGACCACCATAATCTCCTTTGGGTCCTGAAGGACCCGATGGTCCTGAAACTCCGGAAGGACCAGACACGCCAGAAACTCCTGATACTCCGGAGACTCCAGATGGTCCTGACGGACCTGATACATTACTCTGGCCAGCAGGACCAGATGGACCTGATGGACCGGATACTCCTGATACGCCGGATACGCCCGATGGACCAGATACTCCTGAGACTCCGGAAGGACCAGACACTCCTGAGACTCCTGAAGGACCAGACACTCCTGAGACTCCGGAAGGACCTGAAGGTCCGACAGCACTGTAGAACTTTACGTTACTCACAGTCGTAGTGCTGCCGAACCCACCATACGCAAATTTGTAAGTAACGTTCGTCGTAATGTTCGAGACTGATGGAGTCGCCACAACCGAACCATTGTAGAGGAATACGGGTCTCGATCCATTCATCAATATCATAAATGTGGAAGGCGCTGCATATGAGGTAGCAGCACCAGAAGTTAAGTTGGTCGGACTATTCTCATTGCTTTGGTCACAGTTTGTGTCCTGCCAGATTTCAAAAGTAGTCTGCGCCAATTTAAAGTAATAGCATACATTTCCAGCAGCTCTTATAGACGACCATAATCCAATCTTACTCGTGTTTCCAATACCAGAATTCACTAACACGAACCCTAGAGTCATTGCGCTTGACCCAGGATATGCTTCATTTGAAACTACTACACTGCCGTTAGTTCCATTAAATGTGTCAAAATTTACGAAAGTGCCGGCGCCGCTGCCCCCTCCTAATACTAGAGTCATGAATGTAGCTACCGGTCCGGAAGGACCAGAGACTCCTGAGACTCCGGATGGACCAGATACTCCCGACACTCCCGATGGACCAGACACTCCCGATACTCCGGAAGGACCAGATACGCCAGATACGCCCGATGGACCAGACACTCCTGAGACGCCTGATGGACCCGATGGACCAGATACTCCTGAGACTCCGGAAGGACCCGACACTCCCGAGACGCCGGAAGGACCAGACACTCCTGATACTCCGGATACGCCCGATGGACCAGATACGCCCGAAGGACCAGAGACTCCTGAGACTCCTGAAGGACCAGAAACTCCTGATACTCCAGAAGGACCAGAGACTCCAGATACACCAGAGACTCCTGAAGGACCAGATACTCCTGACGGACCCGATGGTCCTGTTGCGCCTGCAATACCTGTTACTGGTCCACTTGGTCCAGTAACACCTTTTGGACCTGATGGACCTGAGACTCCAGAGACTCCCGATGGACCGGAAGGACCTGAGACTCCAGAGACTCCCGACACACCAGATGGGCCAGATACACCGGAAACTCCTGAAGGTCCCGACGGACCTAACGGACCCGACGGACCTTGGAGAATAGAATAGAATTTTATACTCGAGATAGATGCAGAGGTTCCGCTGGTTGACACATAAGTAAAAAAGTAAGTTGAGGAGTTTGTAACAGCAACATATGATCCCTGACGAACGCCATTGACTAAAAATGACGAAACTGAACCGTTTGATACAATCGCGAATTGAGCGCTTACATCAAATTGAACTCCTGTAACTAGAAAATTATAATTACCAGGCACCCCTGTAAAAACATCGTAAAGAAACGTTCCGCTATTAGAGCGTGTAAATTGATAATAAAACGATGTTCCGCTTAGTGTCCGAATACCAACCTGAGCGCCGCTCCCAATAACACCCGTTACCTTAAATGATAACATAACTGGGTTTGTCCCAGGATACGACTCACTACTCGTAATAACATCGCTTGGCGAACCTACGATGTAATCTGCTCCAAACGTAGAGGTTCCATTCGTTGCTCCAGGATCTCTTTGAAGTGTCATGAAGGTTCCCACCGGTCCAGGCGCACCCCTACCGCCATACACTCCAATATAAATGGCACTAGTGTCAGATGTAAAAAACCACACTGGGACTGCGTTTGTCGTTGGACTTACAGTTGTATAATTCTTGCTACCGGATGTATCTACATACAAAGTTGTTCCCCGAGAAGGCACTGCATTCGTTACAATAGAGGTACTCGTAGGAAGAATTCCAGGAGTTATATATCCATTAATATACTGTCCAAACGGGCGGAACGTGAAATACCCAGTAGTAGGAATATTTACACTCGTGATAACTCCAAGGGTGAGTGCGGCACTTACGGTGTTAGAAAGGGTGTAACCGCCTCCTGCCCAACAAATTGGGTCGCCAATTGCAAATGTATTACCAGATTTGTAATCTGACACATATTGCGTCCTAGAATTTCTTGATGAAAAGTGTGAAATCAAATCAAGTTCCCATTGTGCGCCTGGACTACTTACAACTCCTGACCAAGCAAGTATGGGAGTTCCAGTCTCGTTGAGACGGAATATATATCCTTGACCGTTAGATGGAGCATTGCTCGCATTTGTGGCGAAACAGAATCCATCCACGTCGACGACTGTGTATATTGATGTAATACCGTCATTCGAGTCGGTTTTAGCAACGATTTGCCATGC
>Ga0114962_10002644_pt1 | contig 14802 bp, 2 predicted proteins | sample C_130820_MF_Meta_FD_87017 | JGI IMG/M metagenome (GOLD analysis project Ga0114962, IMG submission 87017) | Freshwater microbial communities from Lake Croche, Canada to study carbon cycling - C_130820_MF_MetaG | ecosystem: Environmental > Aquatic > Freshwater > Lake | place: Lake Croche, Canada...
CGTGCCAATGGCGCGCACTTGCACTTGCACCGCGACACCATTTGCTAGCCCACCTACGCTGAAACTGGAAGTGTTGTTTGGCACATCAAGCCAAGTAGATCCCTTAGTAATGCTGTACTGGTGACTAGTAATGGATTGTGACGTAGCCGTCGCGGAGTCAGAATATGTGACTGTAATTTGCCTGTCTCCGACAACCGCGGATGTAATCTTTGGAGCAGCGGGCACCTTGTTTGTGGGAGTAGCATTCACCACATTCGAACTGGCTCCATAACCACCGGAATTCACTGCTCGTACATTCAGGGTGTATCGAACTAAATTCTTGAGTCCCGCAATCTGATAAGTCGCCGGTGCAATGGGTGAGTTCAAGTTGCTCCAAGCTCCCTCATTCATTGCAAATTGATAACCCGTGATACCAGAAGAACCCGCTGACAGCGGAGCCACAATGTGCAAATTCACGTAACTATTGCCAGTTGTGAAGGAATCAATCACTGGCGCGCTAGGTAAGGCAGACGGAACGTAACTTATAACTACATAACCATTAGAACTTGGTGCTCTCGACAGTGTTGTTGTTGAAATACTCGCGCCAGAAGTACTAGTCCCAGCATTGCCGCCACCTGCAACAATTCCAGCAGCTTCGCAGTACACCGAAGTAGCAAAAGGTGGATGATCACATCCAGCCACGCCACCTTGCCCCCCACGCTGTCCGCCGCCACCGCCGCCGCCACCTCCACCGTCGGTCAGTGACATTAAGCCAGCACCACCTGTTGAGGTACTGGTTGTCGCTACAGATGTTGATAATCCATCGTGTCCTGGCACGTTCCAACTACCGCCACCAGCACCACCTGTTCCAGCTGCAACATAAGCTGTTGAACCTACGATCACTACAGATGCTGCTCCACCGCCGCCACCTCCGCCGGAAGAGCCGATAGGGCCTTGCGATGCGCCATCTCCACCGGCATAGCCAGAAAGCGGACTCCTGCCACCAGATGCACCAGCACTAGAAGTACTCGAGGCGCCTCCAGCACCATTGGCAACGGTGACGCTGGATCCCGGTGCAACATTCACCTCAAACTCAAGGCGAATTGCAGTATTAGTCACGCCACCTGCACTCGAGGCATCAGCGCCAGCTGACCCTCCGGTGCCACCAACGACAATGACATGTAGTGAGCTTGCTGACAGCGGCACTGACCAGTTGTAGGCAGATGCAATGTCAGTAAAGGTGACTTGGCATTTTGTGCCGCCAAGTGCTCTGCAATCTGGTGTTGGAGACACCGCAGCCCGAGAAGCAGGATTTGAAACTGTCAGGGCAAAAAAGCACATAGTGAGTCCCGTGGCGCATACCTGACGCAACTTCATCACGATGACTCTTTCTCTGCACAGATCTAACTCTGCGCTTTCCATTAGTTACTTTGAATTGACTGTGCCTAAACCGTCCACTGAGTAGTAGCGTACATAGTCCACACTCATACTGGTTGAATTTGTGGAATTACTTGGGGTGCCACCTTGCCCACCCATAGCCACATTCAAAATCGCATAGAACTTAGGCGTGTCGGTGGATGATTTACCAAAGGGCCAGCGAGTACCTGAGTATTTCGACGCAGTCAGCGTGTACTTCGGAATGGAATCGATGTACCAAGTAATTTGCCCTGGCTTCCATAAGATTCCGTAAGTGTGATAATCGTCGGCAAGCTTGGTACCAAACGTGACTGTGTTCTGATCGGGACCTTGAACATGCGCTCCATAAGAATCTGCCCAGTGTGCAGTTCCCCAATTCATATATTGCGCGCTGTTAAGCACTTCCAGAATGTCGATTTCCCCACAACCTGGCCAGGCATTCGAATAGATGTCGGAGCCCAACATCCAGAAAGCGGGCCAGGCGCCACTCGCCGATGGCGTCTTCGCGCGCACTTCTAAGTATCCGTAGGTGAAATTCACCTTGCCATAGGTGGTGATCTTGCCACTCTTCCAACTGCATGTCCCGTAGTAACAATGTTGACTGTCAACGGATCTTGACGCAGTAATTGTGAGGTTGCCTTGACTTGAACCGTCGAGCTTGTTGGCCGATGCCGTGTACCATTGCTGCTCGCCATTACCCCAGCCACAGTTGTTGTCTGGCGCTTGGCAACCATCTCCGACTGTCATGTTCCAGTTAGCTGCAGAAGGCGAAGTACCAGCGTCGCCGGAGAACTCATCCGACCAGAGCAAGGTCTTCTCTAATGCTGGCGGCGTCCATCCTTCAGGCCGAACGGTATGGGTCCACACCCGATCGATGTGCTCATTGCGGGCACCAATGGTGGGTGTGAAATCGTATTTCACTTCAGGAGACACGCTGTAAGTTGGGTCCCAATAGTTCATACTGCTTGGCGATTCTGGTCGTGGCTCGGCATCAACTGGATCGGTATCATTCTGGAATTGGAAGGTGGCAATTCCCAACTCATTAGTCACAGCTGTTGTGCCACCAATAAATGTTGCGCCACCTGCCTTAACTCGCATGATGACATTGGCACCCACAACTACCTCTCCGGCTTTTGTAGTTACGCGATAGTGCAAGGTCAAAGCATCGCCTGCAGAAACGAATTTCACCCAACTGCGGGACTCAGGTTCATTCGTCCACCACAAACTTTTATCAGTCATCGTGGCCTTGTCTGCATCGGTCAGACGAATGTAGGCGATGGATGGCACCGCAGTAGTTGTTGAGGTCGGCGTGGGGTCAGCAGTCGGTGTAGTTGTGTTAGTTGGAGTGCTCGTTGGTGTGGCCACAATAGTTGGCGAAAATTCCACAACCATGAACGCCCGTTCCACATCCGCAGCAGCGCCATAGACCTTATCTCCAGCATTGGAGAACACGACACGACACGTGCCCATACTCACGGGATGAATCTTCCCCTTAACAATGGTGCATACAGCCGGCGAAGACGACTTAATAACGGTTGTGCCTCCCGGAGCAGTGGCTTGCACTTGGCGATCCGCGGAATCCATTCCGAGTGATCCCATTGCTGGAACCGTGATGGTCATAGAACGTGGCGAAATCGACACAGAGCGAGATACCTGCGCAGCAGCTGCGTAAGTGGCATCACCCAAGCTCCGGGCAACGACCTTGCAGGTGCCGAGCGCAATGGCATGCAACTTCCCTGCCACAACCGTACATATTTCAGGCGTAAGAGAAGTAAAGGAAGTGATGCCACCCGTAGCGCTGGCACTGAGCGGTTGATCCGCTGAGGCAGTTGTCATTGCAGCAGGCTGGGTAAATGTAATGACGTTTGCAAACCCAATTGGCTTCACCGCTCGCGACGCTGCGCCGCTAAAGCCCACAGAGTTCTTTGCTCGAAGCAACACTGTGTAATTCGTTCCATTAGTCAGATTCGTAATGGGAATTGGATTACTCAAGGCAGTAACCCAACGCCTACCTGCATCTGTTGAGTATTCGACCAGAGTAATCGTTGAACCATTGTTGTTGCCGAGAGAAAAACTGATGGTGGCGGACTGGCTAGCAACGGAAGAAGACAAAATGATCGGCTCTTCTGGCACGTCTGCAGGCCTAGTCGATGGAATTGTTCGAATTGCAACGGACTCAATCGAGTTTCCGACAAGAGTTTTGGCAACGACTGTTACCAGATACGATCGGCCATTCACCAGGCCAGAAATGCGCGTGGATCGTGCGCCCGAGGATACTTCCACTCGCCTATTGAGGCCACTTCCCGACAAATTCACCACATATCCGGTGATTGGTGAACCGCCATCGGTCTCCGGAGCTCTCCACTTAACCACAACAGCGCCATCGGCGCGCGTAGTGGTAACCGACACAGGCGACGAAGGTGCAGTTTCTGCGTTCGCAGTTGAAACCCAAGGACAGGCTGCGAGAAGGGCAAATGAGATTACCGCAGCACCAAGCCCCAAATGCCTATGCTTCCGGCGTGGGTAGGTAATCATTGTGCGCATTCCCAACTGACTTAAGTCGCATTTGGCGACCGCCAACCATGACGGTTAGCTATTCTTGCGCTCGCACACGCACACTATGACTGTATGACATATTTATTGAAATACCTACATCTGCCAGGTACATAACCGCAGAAGTGCGAAGGTGCCCTTCGACCCTGACTCACACGTTTACGCTAGCCAGTTGTGATGAGTGGCGAACTGGCCAGAATGTCGGAATCTGCCTTACCAGCTTGCCTCGAAGTCACATAGAACACAACTGACTTGCCAATACTTGATCTAGCCAAACGCTTTACATAGCCAGATGCCGTCGGGCGAACCCTCACGCGGCTACCACCATCAATCGATGCATAGACCGCGCCGATGGCTTGACCATCTGGAACTACGATCTGTGCCGAAACACTACGTCCTGACTGGGTCAATGAAATCGATACTGGGTCTAGGGCGACCGCGAATACCACGGAATCACTAGACAGAGGATCAGAATCAGCCAAGCCAGCCTTAGTGCTAACGGCAGTAAATACGACGCTCTTACCGAAATCACTTCGAGTCAACAGTACGGAGTATGTTCCCATCGATGCCTTCAGAACTACCGGTGAATCGCTGCCCACACTCACAGAAACTGCACTGGTGCGCTGACCACGAGGAACAAATACGCGAGCCTTCATCTTAAGACCAACTTGAGTTACAGAAATACTGCTCGGAGCTTGGGCTGCTGACAATATATATGCATCTGAGATTGCTGGATCAGATTCTGCCGCATGAGACAGGGTCGCCGTGGCCGCAAACACCAGACTCTTGCCTAAATCAGACCTAACTAGTTCCACGCGGTATGCCCCAGCGGACTTGGTCACAGGAACTGCCGGGCCACCGTCGATCGAAACCGTCACGGTGCCAATCTTCTCACCGGGTGATAGAACAGGTCGCGCCAGAACAGACAGTCCAATCTGCCTAACAGCAATACTGGTTGGGCTAGGCGCAACGCGGAAAGTGTACGGATCGCGTGCAACCGCATCGGACTCAGGCAAATCTCCACAAACCCCAGTACCAGTGACGACAACATCCTGACCCAGTTCACTGCGAGTCAACGTCTTTGTAGCCCGACCGCGAATGGTGGTCAGGGTCTCAGGCTCAGATCCATTAACGGACATCGTGATGGTTTGGAGTGTTCCATAGCTCACGGGATCCGTGCCACATTGGACAATACCTGCCACTCGAAGCGTGAGTCCGCTCTGGGAGACATACAGGGTCTTGGGGCTTGCTGAAACCTGGAAGGTTAGTTCCTCACTAGCAACAGGTTCAGACTCCAGAAGTGACTCACTAATGCCTGAGACTGAGAAGATCACAGGCTTGTCAAAATCAGTGCGCTCCAGAGTTAGTGTGTAGCTGGAGTTGACGAGCGAGACTGGGATCGGATCCGAGCCATCAACCGATGCCGTCACTGTTCCAACAGCAACCCCATCGGGAAGTTCTATGGTTGCAACAACATCCATGCCTGACTGAGCGAGCGTGACTGATGTCGGAGCCTCTGAAACACCTACTGTCACTGCCTCGCTCATGGTTGGCGCAGACTCAATCAAGCCATCCTGCACAGCCGTAGCACTGAACGTGACGTCAGAACCAATGTCCTCACGCGTTACCTCAATGCCATAGATGCCATCCACTGGATCTACCACTACTGGTTCAGCGTCACCAACCGTTGCGGTTACTGTGCCGATTGTCTGACCCGCTCCAACTTCAATGTTTGCAGTAAACACGGCACCATTTTGGGTGACGGTGACACTTGTTGGAGCTTCAGCGAGAACCAAGGTAAAGGCATCACTACTTGTTGGTTCAGACTCAGCCTTGCCGTCTGCGAGAGCAGTTGCCGTAAAGGTGACTGGTTGATCAACACTCTCTGAGTCGAGAGCAACTGTGTATTCCCCATCCACAGGATCGACAGACACAGCATCGCCATCGCCAATCTGGGCTGTCACTGTGCCAATCATCGTGTCTGGAGCAAGCTCAATGTGCGCCGTGACTGCATAACCAGATTGTGTGACGGAAATTGATGTCGGAGCCTGAGCAGCGGAGAAAGTAAACGCATCACTCGTGAACGGATCAGACTCAGGCAGCCCCTCAACTAGGCCAAGGGCCGTGAAGGTGACAATCGAACCCAAATTCTCGCGCGTAAGTTCCACACTGTAGACATCATCAGTCGGGTCAACTACGACGGGATCTGCATCGCCGACTGTGACTGTGACATCCCCAGGAGTTGTTCCCTCAGCAAATGTCACCGTAGCCGAGACAACCAGGTCAGTTTGGCTTACGACAATTGCAGTCGGGGCTGCTGCTACCGCAAAGGTAAGTGGATCACTCGATGTCGAATCCGACTCGGCTAAACCTTCAACAAGTGCTGTAGCAGAGAAGACTATGGACTTTCCTGCATCAGTGCGTGAAAGCTCAAGTGTGTAAGTATCATCCGTGGGCTCAACAATCACAGGCTGGGCGCTACCAATAGTCGCAGTCACCATTCCGATAGTTGAGCCTTCAGCAACGGCAATCTCTGCTGTTACATTCAAACCTGCTTGGGTCAAAGTGACAGCGCTTGGCGCTTCGGCAGCAGAGAAGGTCAATGCATCACTTGTGACGACATCAGAATCTGGCAATCCTTCTGCTGTGCCAACAGCGCTGAATACAACGTTTTTACCAAGATCCGCGCGGGTCAGCGTGAGAGTGTAAGTATCATCAATTGGCTCCACTAGCACTGCAGTAGCACCGCCAACAGTTGCAGTAACTGCGCCGGCACTTGTGCCCTCAGCAAACGTAACTACTGCTGAAACAGTCAAGTCTGACTGTGTAACAACAATCGAGGTTGGCGCTTCGGCAATTGCGAAAGTCAAGGCGTCACTCGTGGTGCGCTCCGATTCAGCCTTGCCTGCCGTGGTAGCAGTAGCGCTAAACACGACTGATGTTTGTGCATCCGCGCGGGTCAGTTGCACACGGTACAGACCGCCGACAGGTTCGACCACCACAGGCTCGGCATCGCCAATTGCGGCTGTGACAGTGCCAATTGCGGCATCACCGTCAAGAGCGACATCTGCAGTCACGAAATAGCCCGATTGAGACAAGGTCACAGAGCTTGGCGCAATAGCGGCAGCAAAGTTGAATGGTTCACTAGTGAATGGCTCGGATTCTGGGAGCCCCGTCGCTACGGAAGTAGCAGCAAATACAACGTCTTTGCCCAGATCTTCACGGGTAAGCGCTAATGAGTAAGAACCATCAGTTGACGAAACGGTTACTGGTTCAGCCTCCCCCACTGTTGCCGTCACTGTGCCAGCAGTTGTGCCCTGTGCAAATGTAACGACAGCAGAGAGTGTGAGATCAGACTGTGTCACGGAAATTGCAGTTGGAGCTGCGGCAAGACCAAAGGTCAAAGTATCACTGGAAACTGAATCTGATTCGGCCTTGCCAATAGCCGTTGCCGTAGCGCTGAATACGACCGTAGTGCCGGCATCCGAGCGAGTTAGTTCAATACTGTAAATACCATCAACTGGTTCCACAGTGATGGCTTCAGCATCACCAATAATTGCGGTCACTGAGCCGATTGCACTACCGCTCGCAACCGCAATTTCAGCTGTGACCACGAGACCACTTTGCGAAAGGGTAACTGCACTCGGAACACTTGCAGCTGCAAAAGTGAGTGGTGCACTATTCAAGGCTTCAGAATCTGGCAGACCTTCAACTGTTGCCGTCGCACTAAATACGACCGACTTACCTAGATCTTCGCGAGTCAAGAGAACGCTGTACAAGTCGTCAGTCGCTTCAACAACAACTGCCTCGGAGTCGCCGATGGTCGCGGTAACTGGACCAGGTGTCGTGCCGACAGCGAATGTAACTGCTGCCGAAACGGTCAAGTTGTCCTGTGTCACAACTATGGCAGTCGGCTTTGCTGCAGCAACAAAGGTTAGCGATTCACTTGTCGTGCTCTCCGACTCAGCTTTGCCAGAAGAATTTGCAGTAGCGGAGAAAGTGACAGTGCGACCAAAGTCTGCACCGGTCAATTCAATGCTGTACACGCCATCACTTGGCTCAATGACGACAGCTTGCCCGCCACTTACAGTTGCAGTCACTGTGCCAACTGCGTCTCCTTCTGCAACGGAAACATCAGCTGTCACGACATAGCCATTTTGTGAAAGCGTGACAGACCGTGGAGCATCTGCAGCCGAGAATGTAAATGAATCGCTAGTCAAAGGATCAGAATCAGGGAGGCCTTCGCTCATCCCGACTGCAGTGAAGGTTACGTTCTTGCCCAAATCGCCACGGGTAAGTGTGATGCTGTAAACGTCATCAGTTGGCATCACTGTTACTGGTGAAGCGTTACCAACCTTTGCTGTTACCGTTCCAGCGGTGGTGCCATCAGCAAAGGTGACTGCGGCTGAAACCGTCAAGTTGTCCTGAGTCACCGCAATTGCCGTTGGCACAGCGGCTAGAGCAAACGTCAACGGCTCGCTTGAAACTGAATCGGATTCCGCCTTGCCAGATGAAGATGCGGTTGCGCTGAAGGTCAGACTCTTACCAGCATCGCTGCGTGCAAGTTCGATGCTGTAAACACCAGCAACTGGGGTCACAACTACGGGGCTAGCATCACCGACAGTTGCGGTAACGGTGCTAATCGCACTACCGTCCGCAACTGAAATTGATGCAGTGACAATCAGGCCATTTTGCGAAGCGGTAACAGCGCTAGGTGCATCGGTTGCCACAAATGTGTATGGCTCACTTGCAAATGGTTCAGAATCTGGCAATCCCGCTTGAGATGCAACGGCCGAGAATGTCACAGTCTTAGTCAGATCAGCACGGGTGAGGTTCACGCTGTACAGGCCGTCAACAAGTGAAACCGCAGTTGGCTCAGCTTCACCAACAGCAACAGTTACAGCTCCGGCGCTCGTGCCTTGTGCAAATGTAACCTCGGCCGACACAGTGAGCTCCGACTGAGTCACAGTAATAGCGGTCGGCGCTGCAGCAAGGCCAAAGTTCAAGGCGTTGCTAGAAACTGCATCTGATTCGGCCTTACCAGTAGCCACAGCAGTGGCCGAGAACACTACTCGCGTTCCGGCATCCGCACGCGTGAGCTCAACGCTGTACACGCCACTGACCGGTGTCACGACAATCGGATCAGCATCACCAATTGTTGCGGTCACTGTGCCAACTGAAGTTCCCGAAACTGTTGTAATCGAGGCAGTTACAACGAGAGCAGACTGAGTGGCAACAACCGCGCTCGGTGCGGCAGCAGCCGAGAAAGTGAATGGCGCACTCGAGATTGAGTCAGAATCAGGAAGCCCATCCTTAGTCGCGGTGGCGCTGAATACTACGGACTTACCCAGATCCTCCCGAGTCAAAGTGCTGCTGTACTTGCCATCGACAAGCTCAGCCGCAATCGGATCCGCATCGCCAACCGTAACGGTTACAACCCCAGCGCTCGTGCCTTGCGCGAAAGTGACGTCAGCGGACACTGTGAGTTCTGACTGTGAAACTGAAATAGAGGTCGGAGCAGCCGTCAAGGCAAATGTGAGTGGGCTACTCGAAGTTTCTGAAGACTCTGCCTTGCCAGCGACAGTAGCCGTCGCTGCGAAAGTAACGGACTTGCCAGCATCCCCACGAGTCAGTTCGACACTGTATGTGTCATCAACTGGAGTCACCACAACAGGCACAGCACTTCCGATAGTTGCGGTAACAGTGCCGATCGCACTGCCGTCAACAACCGTGACATTTGCAGTCACCAGCAAACCATTTTGCGTAGCCGTGACAGAGCTTGGAGCATCCGCAGCAGAGAAGGTGAATGAATCGCTCTCAAGGGCATCAGAATCTGGCAAACCAGCCTGAGTTCCGATAGCCCTGAACACAACAACCTTGCCTAGATCGGCCCGCGTCAGAGTGATTGAGTAAATCCCATCAACCGCACTCACTGAAACTGGATTAGTTGAACCAACAGTTGCAGTAACTGATCCGGCAGAGGTGCCATCTGCAAATGTCACAGCCGCTGACACGGTCAAGTTGTCCTGTGTCACGACAATCGCTGTTGGCGCTGCGGCCAGGGCAAACGTCAGAGGTTCACTGGAGGTCGCATCTGAGACCGCCTTGCCAGACAAGGTGGCCGTGGCATTGAACAAGACATTCTTCCCAGCATCACCGCGGGTAAGTTCGATGCTGTAAATCCCATTGACTGGGGTGACAAGAACGGGAGCAGCCTCGCCAACAGTTGCTGTCACTGTGCCAATGGCACTGCCTTCAACAACTGTGACACCTGCAGTGACCACCAAACCATTTTGTGTGGCCGTGACAGCGCTAGGGGCTTCAGCCGCAGCAAACGTGAAGGGCTCGCTCGAGAAGGCTTCTGAATCTGGCAATCCTGACTGAGTCGCAACGGCCGAGAAAGTCACAATCTTTGTGAGATCAGCACGTGTGAGAGTCACACTGTAAAGGCCATTAACAGGTGCAATCGTGACTGGCTCAGCATCACCAACAGTTGCAGTAACCAATCCGGCACTTGTGCCCTGCGCAAAGGTCACTGCAGCCGACACAGTCAAACCAGATTGCGTGACGTCTATTGCCGTCGGTGAAGCAGCAAGGCCAAAGGTCAAAGGAGAACTTGATGTGGATTCAGATTCGGCTTTGCCAGACGCCGTTGCTGTGGCCGCAAAGGTGACGACCTTTCCGGCATCGGTGCGGGCGAGTTCGATTCGGTAAATCCCGTCAACAGGTGCGACCACAATCGGATCAGCATCCCCCACCGTTGCCGTAACAGTACCTATTGCGTTGCCCTGGGCAACGGTAACTGAGCCCGAAATAAATAGGCCGGACTGCGTGAGTGTAATAACACTCGGAGCCAATGCGGATGAGAATGTAAACGGCGAACTCGATACAGAATCAGAATCAGGAAGTCCATTCTGAGTGGCGAGTGCGCTAAACACAACACTCTTACCCAGATCACTGCGAGACAAAGTAACAGAGTAGAACCCATCTGCTAGGTCAACGGCAACAGGCTCGGCACTTCCCACCGTGGCGGTCACTGGGCCAGCTGTTGTACCTTCGGCAAAAGTAACTGCTGCCGAAACTACGAGCTCTGACTGTGAAACCGAAATAGAAGTTGGTGCCGCGGCCACGGCAAAAGTGATTGGGCTGCTGGAAGTTGCGGTGGATTCTGCCTTGCCAGCAACTGTTGCTGTTGCCGAGAACATAACGCTCTTACCTGCATCGGACCGAGATAACTCAATGCTGTAGGAATCATCAACTGGAGTCACCACCACCGGAGAAGCGCTGCCTACTGTTGCCTTCACTGTGCCAACAGAATTACCTTCGGCCACAGTGATGGCTGCGGAAACGACCAAACCATTTTGCGAAGCACTCACCACACTTGGCGCACCTGCAGCTGCGAATGTAAACGGATCACTGGTGAAGGAATCAGAATTCGGCAGGCCTGCCTGCGTTGCAACAGCACTAAACAGGACCTCTTTGCCGAGGTCTGCTCGTGTCAAAGTGACGGAGTAGAGACCGTCCGCAGGCGTAACCACTACTGGACTGCCAGAACCAACAGTCGCAGTCACTGTGCCAGCCGCTGTACCTTCGGCAAACGTCACTGCCGCAGAAACAGTCACGTTGTCCTGAGAAACTGAAATCGAAGTGGGCGCGGAAGCCAATGCAAATGTGAGCGCATCACTCACTGTTGCGGAAGATTCCGCCTTGCCTGAAGCAGTTGCGGTAGCCGAGAAAACGACGTTCTTGCCGGCATCGCCACGAGTCAACTGAAGACTGTAGGTGTTACCAACTGGTGTTACAGCGACCGGGTTTGCGCCACCGACAGTCGCGGTCACGTTACCAATCGCATCACCAGTCGCAACGGTGATGTCTGCAGTTACGGTCAAACCATTTTGTGTTGCGTTGACGGAACTCGGAGCAGTTGCTGCACTAAACGTAAAGGCGCTACTCGAGGTAGGTTCAGAAATTGCCTTGCCAGCACTGGCCGCCGTTGCCGTAAATGTGACTGACTTACCCAGGTCATCACGTGTTAGTAAGAGGCTGTAAGCACCGTCTACGAATGAAATAGCAACCGGCTCAGCATCTCCAACAGTCGCAGTTACTGCTGCCACCGAATCGCCACTTGCCACAGTGACCGAAGCACTTACTGTGAGGTCTGACTGCGTCACAGTCACAGCACTCGGCGCAGTAGCAGCGGCAAACACAAACGAATCGCTCACAGTTGCGTCTGACTCTTCCTTGCCCAATTGCGTTGCCGTGGCCGAGAAGACAACCGTCTTGCCGAGATCATCGCGTGTCAACGTGTAGGCAAATAATCCGCCAACTGCGGTGACTGATTCTGCCGAGGATGAACCCACCTGCACAGTGACCGTGCCAACACTTTGACCCAGAGCCACGTGAACGTCGGCTGTGACTACCAAGCCGTTTTGGCTGACTGTGACTGATGTAGGCGCAGCAGCAGTCGAAATGTTGTAGGCATCGCTAGCAGTGACACTTGACTCTGCCTTGCCGACTTCGGTAACAGTCGCTCGGAAGATGACATCTTTGTTTAAGTCTGCACGGGTAAGCGTTGTCGAGTACTGACCCTCTACTGCTTCAACAACGACAGGGGACGCTGTGCCGATCTGAACTGTTACGGTTCCAATTTCTTGACTGAAACTCTTGTCAATCTGTGCACTCAGAACCAAACCATCGCGCGACACTGTAACTGCAGTTGGGGCAGTTGCAGCCACAAAGGTAAACGGTGCGCTCGACACAGCATCGGAGTCTGGCAAGCCAGTCGCCGAGCCAACTGCCGTGAAGACAATGTTCTTGCCAAGGTCGGCACGAGTCAATGTGACTCCGTATGCACCATCGACAGGTGAAACTGTGAAGGGACTAGCGGTGCCTACCTTTGCAGTAACACCACCAGATGTTGTGCCATCCGCAAAAGTAACTGCGGCCGAGACGGTCAAATTATTTTGCGTGACAACAATTGCTGTTGGAGCGGCGGCTAATGCGAAGGCGAATGCATCGCTGGATGTCGAGTCAGATACAGCTTTGCCGGATGTAGTTGCTGTAGCTGCGAACACAACACTTTTGCCAGCATCTGCACGCGTGAGCGTCAGTGGATAGTCGCCATCAACCGCACTCACCGTCACTGGATCTGCACTGCCGACTGTGGCGACCACTGTGCCAACTGAAGCACCTGAGTCGACAGTGACATGCCCTGTGACGACTAGACCTGACTGTGTCACCGAGACGTTTGATGGTGCAGTTGCTGCACTGAACGTGAATGCTTCACTCACTGTTGGATCAGATTCAGGCAGATCAGTAGACGTTGCTGTTGCACTGAACACAATGCTTGATCCAAGATCTGCTCGAGTCAATGTCTTGGAATACACGCCGTTCACAGATGTGAGCGTCTCAGCTGAACCGTCTCCAACCTTGACGGTGACAACGCCGATTGCATCGCCAACACCAACGGTTACGTGACCCGTGACGACGAGCCCCGTCTGCGTAACGGTAACTGCCGACGGAGCTAGTGCGCTGGCACTGGTGAAAGCGGAACTTGCAGTTGTTGAAGATTCAGCCTTGCCAGATTCAGTGGCAGTAGCCCAGAATGTGACGCTCTTACCTAAGTCAGCGCGATCAATTGTCTTGCTGTAGTTTCCGCCAACGGCTGAGACCGTCTCTGGTTCTGCTGAACCAACCTGAACTGTGACGCCACCGATGGACTGGCTTCCACCGACTGTGATGTGCGCAGTAAAGACCAGACCGGACTGCGTAACAGTCACTGCTGAAGGGGCTTCAGTTGCCGCGAACGCAAAAGCAGAAGCTGATGTTGCGTCCGACTCCGGATAGCCAGTCTCGTTTGCTGTTGCCGAGAAAATTACATTCTTGCCAAGATCAGATCTTGGAAGCGTGATGGAATACACGCCATCAGTTGCATTGACCACTTCAGCTACTGCAGTACCAACCTGAGCTGTGACACTTCCCAGGGTCGTGCCTGTAGCCAAACTAGGCGTTGCCGTGAGCGTCAGACCCGATTGTGAAACAGACACACTCGTTGGCGCGACCGCCGAACGAAAGGTGTAAACGGAACTGTCTGCGGCAGCCGACTCATCCAGCCCATCTGCAGTTGCAGTCGCACTAAAAACAATCGACTTGCCGAAATCAGATCGAGTCAGAGTGACGGGATACGCTCCACCAACTTCACTGACTGAAACAGGACTGTCAGATCCGATGGTCGCAGTTACAGTTCCAACCGTCTCGCCTTCCGGCACTGAAACTGCTGCCGAAACAACCAAACCGGTCTGTGAGACTATGACCGCGGAAGGGGCGTCCGCAGTAGTTGCTCGAGCTGGCGTTGCAACGCCGACTACTGTCAGCAGCACAGCGACAAGAGTGGCAACAGTGTTGCGACCCATGCCTACAGTTCTTGCGTGCACGCTAACTTCCCCTACTCAATCGAAGGTCTCAATCCGTCAAAACCCTTGCGAATTGTGACAAAAAGCCTCGAGACTATGCTACGGGACAAATGACCGCAATTGCACGTATACATAATGTATTTTCGGTGAACTGGACACAGTTTTCTGCCTCAAGAGTGAGCTCGGACTAGACTGAAACGGTTCGCAATGTAAACACGAGATGAGTTCTGATGTCCCAATCAAATGAAACCAGCGCCAATCCCAACCTGAAACCCTTATCCCATAAGGAAATTATGGTGGTTCTGAGCGGCCTGATGGTCGGCATGCTCCTTGCAGCACTTGACCAAACCATCGTGTCAACCGCACTAAAGAAAATCGTTGAGGATTTTGATGGATTGACCCACTACACCTGGGTTGTCACGGCTTATCTACTCACCTCAAC
>Ga0114962_10002645_pt1 | contig 14800 bp, 24 predicted proteins | sample C_130820_MF_Meta_FD_87017 | JGI IMG/M metagenome (GOLD analysis project Ga0114962, IMG submission 87017) | Freshwater microbial communities from Lake Croche, Canada to study carbon cycling - C_130820_MF_MetaG | ecosystem: Environmental > Aquatic > Freshwater > Lake | place: Lake Croche, Canada...
CATTGTCGAAACCGAACACGCTCGACAACAGTTGCTATTAGCATTAGAATATATTCATGATGTTAGTCTTAATAAACACGCTAAAATTGATACCGACTACATGGCAGTAAATTCTTTACTTCACGGATACATGGATTATAATATAGTGGTTAAGGGAGTTGGAGAATGAAAGAACGAATTCGTGAACTAATGGAAAAATCGATGGAGTCAACTGGCATAGAAGGTCTAGGCGGCTCTTATCAGGAATTAAACCCTGTAAAGTTCGCCCAGTTGATTGCAAAAGATTGTGCCGATATCTGCCTTGAGTTTGGCGTCGAAGATTATGTTGACCCTGCCTTCAAGAATCGTATGGCATGGGCAATCAAAGAACACTTTGGAGTTGAAGAATGAACGAACGAATTCGAGAACTTGCTGAACAGGCTGGTGCCTACTGTGAAGATTATAAGCCGCCTGTGTTGGAATACATGGATTTGGAAAAGTTTGCCGAATTGGTTGAACAGGATCTAATCAAAAGACTCCTGTTAAAAACAGGCAGTAAGACAGACCTCAAAAATTAGGAGATACGCGATGATCAGTATTAAAGATTTTATGGAAACGGTTAAATATCGGTTGACCGAAGGATCTGATTATCAGTGGGCCTGTTTTGGACCAGACGCAAACTCACTGGACAGTTGGAATGGCGATAATGATACTGGATATTCAGCTAGCATCATATTTGACACCAAAACACAAGAGGTGTACGAGGCTACTACCTTTGATTACAAAAGGAATCGGGCTTATCGTTTACTACACCCCGAATATAAACAGGCCTATCTTGATGAAGCCAAAGTTAGGAACATTGATCCCAACGTGGCGTGCGATGACATTAAGTACGTAGATTTGGATGTGGATCAAGACTTTTTGGAAAAGACCTGTGCTATTGTAGCCGGCGAGGACTATTCTACAAAGGTAATGATTGAAATTGACCTAGACCATGACATACTTTATGCTGCCATGCTAGCTGCTCACGAAAAGGATATCACATTGAATCAGTACGTAGAAGAAGCATTGCAACATGCGGAATGGTCAGAGAAGTGGTAATAGGATAAATCGGTAATCTGCCGGTTGATACAAACTTAGTTTAGTAGTATACTTAAGAGAAGTACACAGGAATAATGTCATGATCTATTTTGGCTTCTCGTTAAATAACCCAGTTTGGACAAATCGTTTTAAGACTTTTTGGAGTCGTGTTTGGTCTGTGACCAAAAATAAAACATTGGAAATTGAAGTTTATCGTAGTCATACGCTAGTAGGCTTTAGTTTTACATTTGCGCCATTTGGCAGAGACCACGGTGGATTTAGTTTTGATATTGAATTGTTTGGGTATGCACTTGACTTTCACTTTCATGACAATCGCCATTGGGATCCTGATACTAATACTTGGCAAACACAAGACACAATAGGAGAATAGAATATGTCGATTTTTGCTTCCTTGCTACCTAACGAAAATAAAGACGCGCCGCTTACTAAGCGCGTAACAAAGATTATGGAAAACTATGCCCTCATGGATACCCCATTCACCGAAGAAGTTTGCGACCGTATTATGGCAGACACACTCGCCGAGTTTGGAGAAAGTGCGGCTGCTAGAGTAATGATTGATACTGACACTAATGAGATTGAAATTACTGTTCCCGATCTTACCGGCAAGCCTATGGTATTTTCATCACTAAAACTATTCAAACGTTAATCATGACACAGTGGACATTGAGCATGAATAATGATGGTTGGTTATTAACAGATACCAAATATTGGTTCTATGGTCCATTGACAATAGAAAAGGTACAGGATTAAATGGAAAAGATTTGGTTTACTTCTGACAATCACTTTGGTCATAAGAACATCAAGAATTTTTGCCCTAACACTCGCAAGGGTGCTACTGTGGAAGAAATGGATCGTTTAATGATTGAAATGTGGCAGGCACAGGTTGCGCCAGAGGACCATGTGTATACACTTGGCGATGTGTTCTTCTGTGACGCAACCCGAGCTAGGTCCATCATGCGGCAGCTACCTGGCCAAAAGCACCTAATTTACGGTAACCATGACAAGGTCATCAAGAGCAACAAGGATCTGCGCGATATGTTTGTCGCAGTGCATGATTATCATGTCCTGCGTATAGACGGCGTGAAAGTTGTTCTGTTTCATTTTCCTATCTGGGAGTGGGATCAGATGCATCGCGGGTCGTACCACTTATTCGGGCATGTTCATGGTAACGCAACTGTACCGGGACGAGCAGTTGATGTTGGTATCGACGGAGAGCTATCTTCTGGCGATATGAGCCTGTATTCTTGGGAAAGAGTGCGTGAGCATCTCTCTAAGAAAGAAGTTCGACCCCATCACAATAAAGCCTCAATGTAGGAGATTAAAATGAAGATTTGGATTAAGAAGTGGTTTCCGTTGTTTATTGCAATTGCGTCATTAATATTCGCACTTCTCAATACGCTTGTTGATGAAGCCGGAGTTGCATCTGGGTTTTATATAGCATTTGCTGGCTGGATGATTGTATTTGCTAATGAGTGAAGTTGCACATTTTTTCTTAGATGAGGGCAATCTTATTAAGATACGGTTGCCCTTTAATTCTAAGTTTATAAAACACTTTAGAAAGAATACCTATAATACCTACGTTTGGAATAGACAGGAAAAGGTATATCAAACACCATTCAGCACGTATGCTTTTAAGTTTGCAGCAAAGGATTGTACTAAGTTTTTTGAGGTCAGTTACTGCGATAAATTAAAACCAATTATTGAATTTACTGATTCAATCAAAGATTGTATCTTTGAACCTACGCTGGTTAGGTCCGGTAATTTTTATTATATCGTTGGCAGTAATGAGTCACTCCATGAGCAGATTAAAGATATGGCATTGGATGATTCTATGCAATCATTGTATGCTTGTTCGTTGCTTGGAATAAAGGTGCATGAAGATATTTTAGCTAATAATTTACCCAAACAGTTTGCAGCAAGTAGAACTTTTAGAATAAGTAAAGATATGGTACCACTAGTGCGAGATTGGCTAAGAATGTTAGAAATACAAAATATTGTTATGTCGCCGCGGTTTGGTTCTGATGTAAAAAATTCACTAAACATTCAAGCAAGCTATGTGATAGACCAACTTAATAAGGCTAGTTTTTCAATAATTATCCCTAAAAATAGAACACAACTTCATACTAATATTCGGGACAATTTGGCTGGTAAAAGATTTGTGTACTTTTCTACTAAACTTGAAGATCAATATGAAGTTGCCAACAACATTAATGCAGATAAGGTAGTCGTTCTCGACTTTTAATATGGCTACATGTAAAATAATAATTAAAGACGAAGTTAATGCTAAGATAGAGGGTCTAGAACTGGACGCTAGACGAGCGTTAATGAAAAAGTTTGAGTTTGAAATACCCGGCGCAAGGTATCTACCCGCAGTGCGATTGGGTAGATGGAATGGTAAAATCAGTTACTTTAGTCTAGCCGGTAGTACATATATCAATCTACTAGAACAAATCATTCCCGTACTGGATAGTTACGGTTATGACATTGAGCTAGAAGATTTACGTACATACACTACTACATTCAATTTTGATGAAGTGTCCTCGGAATCATTCGCTGACCGAACTTGGCCAGTAGGGCATCCCAATGCTGGACAACCTATCACTCTGCGAGATTACCAAGTAGAACTTGTCAACCACTTTTTGGCCAATCCACAGTGCTTGCAAGAGATTGCCACAGGTGCAGGTAAGACAATCATGACTGCGGCTCTTAGTAAAAGCGTAGAAAAGTATGGTAGATCAATTGTCATTGTACCAAACAAAAGTTTGGTAACACAAACTGAAGAAGATTATGTCAATCTTGGATTAGACGTTGGTGTTTATTTTGGTGATCGCAAAGAATACAATAAGACTCATACTATTTGCACTTGGCAGTCATTGAACAATCTACTAAAGAACACTAAAGCCGGTGAAGCAGATATTCCTATTAGAGAATTCATTGAGGGTGTGATTTGTGTCATGGTTGATGAAGTTCATCAAGCAAAAGCCGATGCTCTTAAAACATTGTTGACTGGGGTGTTTAGTCATGTTCCTATTCGTTGGGGATTGACCGGTACTATTCCCAAAGCCGAATTCGAGCGAACTTCACTTCTAGTAAGTTTAGGTCCTGTTATAAACAAACTTGCCGCAAGTGAGTTGCAGGATATGGGAGTATTAGCTAGGTGCCATGTAAACATTATTCAATTAAAAGATAATGTTGGATTTTCAAATTATCAGAGTGAATTGAAACATTTGCTTGAAAACAAAGAACGTCTAGACAAGATAGCCCAATTAATCAATAAGATCAGCGATACTGGCAACACTTTAGTACTGGTAGATAGGGTAAATGCAGGTAAGGAAATTATCAGTAGACTTTCCGATGCGGTTTTCGTTAGCGGCGAAACTAAGCTAACCGAAAGAAAAGAAGAATATGACGAAATCAAAACAAGCACGAACAAGATATTGGTTGCTACTTACGGTGTTGCCGCTGTTGGAATTAATTTGCCTCGGATTTTTAATCTGGTGCTTATTGAGCCCGGAAAATCATTTGTTAGGGTTATTCAAAGTATTGGGCGCGGAATAAGAAAAGCCGAAGATAAGGACGAGGTGATGATTTGGGATATTACAAGTGACTGTAAGTTTGCCAAACGTCATCTTACTCAAAGAAAGGTCTTTTACAAAGAAGCACTCTACCCGTTTAGTATGGAAAAGTTGAGCTATTGACTCTTGGCTAAAAATAGCATATAATAGAAAAATGCACATACTTACATTAGAAAATAAATTTTATAACCTAGAAACTCTTCCTGAAGAGATTGATGACCTTAGATTTGCCATTCTTGACAATTCAAATCCAAGTGCAGTTGATTATCATTATATTCCGCTGATCTTTTTAGAATCATTTAATGCTCCTGCACTAGTATTAAAAGTAGGGGACTTTAAACTTAAGATGCCGTTAGATTGGCAAATCTTAATTGGTGAAAGTGAACACGGTGATTTAGAAACACTGCCACTAACTAGCCTAAATGATAGAGGATTTAACGCATTTGAGTTTAATCCGCTATCAGCATTTTCCCCAACTTTCTTGCCCATTGAGATAGTAGACATATATAATGAGGTAACTTGGTATGCACCTAGACTTAGAAATGGACAGTTCCTATGCGTTCCATTAGGAGAAGGTTACAAACCCAAATGCATTTACTTTGTTAAAGAGATTAGTAGAAACTGTGAAATTGTAGATTACAATCAGGTGTTTTAATATGAAGTGGTTTGATAAGTGGTTTTCTAGAAAGTGTAGACAGGCTTGGCAAAATAGTAACACTGCACAAATACCTACATCTATAATAGATACTAGTTTGAGATCGAATGGTCTAAACTTCACATTTTATACTGCTAACGGTGGTTATGTCATAGAGTATCACACATTTAACCTCGAATCAGATAGTAGCTATCATTCTCTGCATATCATCACTAAAGATCAAGATTTAGGAGAAGGCATTGCTCATATTATTACATACGAGATGTTAAAGAAGTAATGGCAAAGAAAAAAGCATCAGCAGCGGACGAAAAACTTGAACAAGTTGAGTTCAGCTTGTTTGAAGCCATTGCAGCCTGTGATCGTAAAGACTACGACTGGTGGGACAAACTGACCGCAGAGCAGCAAAAGAAGTTTCATCCATATGTAATGTTAACCTTTCTAAGTTCAGTAAAAGCAAATAGAGCGTTGCAAGAATTCCATGTTCTTAGTGTCAACGAGATGGCTAACAAGTATGTGCTGAACGAAGTAGTGAGTAAGCATCCCAAGTTGCAGTGGTTGATGTTGTGTGCTTCCACATTAGGTAGAGGTAAACAATATCACCAATGGATTCCTAGTCTGCGACCCAAAGTAACTAAACTACAAGAAGCCGCTACTCAAAAAGAAATTAGTGAATATTATGGTAAGTTGTATCCCAATGCCGATGCAAGTTTAATCAAAGAAATTTCGGAAGAATACGTCAGTCAACATAAACGTAAAGTTTATTTGTCTAAACACTTCCCCAATCTAAAGATTGAAGATATCGAACTCCTCAATAGTCTGGTAACCAATGAAGAAATCGAAAAATACGAAAGAGACCTTGGAAACTAAGCATAGTTGTGAATTTTGCAACCGCAGTTTCGTAAGAGAATCTACTCTAATGAGTCATCTGTGTGAGTATAAACACCGATGGATGAACAAGGACGCGCATGGAAATCGTATTGGGTTTCAAACTTGGTTGCAGTTCTATACTAAGAATAGCCCAAGCACTAAAAAGCGAACATATATGGACTTTATAAAGAGTCCATATTACACCGCATTTCTTAAATTTGGTAACTATTGTATTGATGTGAATGTCATAAACATTCCCAGATATGTGGATTGGTTATTAAAGAATCAGATTAGTGTTGACTCTTGGAATACTGATACGAACTATACAAAGTTTATTATCGCATATCTTAAGGAAGAAAATCCGTTTGACGCAATTGCTAGAAGTATTGAAACTACTATTGCACTAGCAGAGAAAGAAAGAATTCAAACTAAAGATAGTCTGCGTTACGGCAACAAGAATCGTATATGTCATGAAATCACAGCTGGCAGAATTAGTCCATGGATGCTTTATCATAGCGGAAGCGGGAAAGAGTTCTTGTCTACGCTAGATGAGATGCAAGTTAAACTGGTTATTGACTATATTCAACCTGAGCAGTGGGCTATTAAGTTTAGACGAGATCCGGCAATTGTACCCCAAGTACAGGAACTGTTAGCCGCCGGCGGCTATTAAAATGGTCAATGTTCCTTCAGACTTTCAAGATTATGACGATGACGATCCTAATATTGAATTTAGGCGTGCCAGAGTAAAATACTGGTGTGCGCTTAAAGTATTGGGTAAAGAGTTTGCAGACATAGAGGATAGTTCCCAATGGGAAAACTTTGTATATTGGGTAGAAGATAAGTATGGGTTCAAAGTGATTTTTCATTCGGGAAATGAACCGGCAATTACAGATATGTACACTATCACAGATGAAGCCAAATTTGTTTTCTTTAAGCTAAAATACCTGTAAACTGTTTAAGTTATGTTAGACTTTCACTTTAGATATGCACCTCATGATACTTGGCAAGATTACCTTTATCAGATTGGAAAAAGGTGTATGCCAGACACAGCATATACCGCAATGCAGAAAAAATATCCCGGAGACTATACGCTACAGCAAAGATATGATAGTGATCTAGGTGGTTACTATTATACCATGCATTGGGAAAATGAAGCAGGTAAAACTTTTTGGTTATTGAAGTACTCATGAAATGACCGTAAAACTTAAGGTGCGGTTACTCAAGCATAAGGAATTCATTCCTTGGTTAGAAAGAGAAGTTGGACCATTGAAGCATAGTAAACCTATCGTTGGATGGACAGGTAGTGGATGGAAAGTGTATTATGAAGGTGTCTCTGAGGATGGGCCGCAACCGGCACCTATGATGATTACTGTAGATATTGAAGATGAGAAAAAAGCTCTGTGGTTTGCATTGAGGTGGTCATAAAAAGCCAAATATGAAAAGCTTTGGAAAAAGAAGTGTTGATTGAGACTTTTATTTAACCTCAAGAAATGTTATAATAATATTTAGAATATTTGTTTTGTAAGTGTTATGGAGAAAAATAATGGATTGTATGATAGATATTGAGAGTTTAGATACAAGCCCTTATTGTGTCATTCTGACTATAGGGGCTGTGCTATTTGACCCGAAAGGTAACGGAGTAGTTGAAAAACTAGAACTCCGTCCTACGATAGAAGAACAAACAGAAAAGTTCAACCGAGTTATTAACGATGATACTATTCGTTGGTGGAGCGAACAGAGTCCCTCTGCATTAGAAGAAGCAATGAGCGATAGAGATAGAATTTCTTTCAAAGAAACAATGGAAAAACTCTACAAGTTTTGTTGGAATCGTAGAGCAGTTTGGAGTAACGGTGCAGGATTCGATGTTGTTGCTATGGAAACAGCATTTAGACAGTTAGACATGCCTATACCGTGGCCCTTCTATACCGTTAGAGATACTAGAACTCTTTATGAAATTGCTAATGTTAAACTAAAAAGCGGCGGGCATGTGACGAGCCATAAGGCAATTGAGGATGCTGAGCGGCAGGCAGTGGTTGTGCAAGAAGCATACAGGAAGTTAGGCCTTAGTAACTAATTAAAGGAAATTTAGATGAAGTTTAATTCTGATGTGGACATAGATTTGGGAGATAGAAATAAATTATTGACCGTAATCAAGCACATCCCTGCTAGTATGCGTAACGCCAATCCTATTAGAAAACATGCTACCGGGGTACATGTTACAGAAATACCATACGACCCCGTTAATAACATGGCTGCTATTGATTACAAAGAAGCAGAGAAGCGCGGGTATTTTAAGTTAGACTTACTGAACGTGCATGTCTACGAGCAGGTTAAAAGTGAAGAGCACCTACTAGAATTAATGAAAGAGCCAAATTGGGCTAAGTTGAGTGATCCTATCTTTGTAGAAAAGTTGATTCATCTGAGTAATCATTATCAATCGATTAGAAAAATGCCTGAGATTATTAATAGCATTCCTAGACTTGCGATGTTCCTAGCAATAATTAGACCTAGTAAGAAGCATTTAATAGGTTTACCGTGGAAAGAGATAGCAAAGACAGTGTGGGAAAAAGATTCTACTGGCTATCAGTTCAAGCAGTCCCATAGTTTGGCCTACGCGCAACTAGTAGTAGTTCATATGAACTTGCTGAGCGAAAACAAAAAATGAAACCAAGAATTGAAACAACTAGTTCTTATCCTGTAAGCATTTTTATTGCAGGGAATTACACACATGCGTCTATGTGCGCTAGAACATATTGTGATACGGTAGGGCATTGTGTCACAATCACCCCTACTAAATATTTATATACTGGCGGGGAAGAAGATGGGGTAATCATTGGATTTATTAACTATCCTAGATTTCCCTCGGACAAAGAAAAAATAATGCAACATGCAGTGTCCTTAGCAAATAGATTATGTGATGTGTTAAAGCAGCAATCTTTTTCTATTCAGACACCGGAAAAGACCGTTTGGTACAGTTACAGAGACGAGGACGCAATCAATGAGTAAATTGTTGTCAGAAAATGACCCTATCCTATTAGAAATCAGCGAATCTTGGGATTTTGAGACAGACGGGGATCCTAATGACATTATTCGTGACATGATTAAGACCATGTTTGAACACAACGGAATAGGGTTATCCGCAATTCAAGCAGGCATCAAAAAGCGCATCTTTATTATGGGAAACGAACAGAATCTAGTAGCCTGCATTAACCCAAAAATTCTAGAAAAACATGGAGAAGTTCGTGATGTTGAGGGTTGCTTAAGCTTCCCCGACCTTTGGATGCACGTAGCCCGAGCAGAAAAGATTAAGGTAAAATATCAAGATATCAGAGGTATGACAGTTGAACGGGAATTAGAAGGGCTATTGTCTAGAGTTTTTCAACATGAATATGATCATTTGAACGGTATTTGTTTTGTTAATAAAGTTGGGCCGGTAACGCTTGAACGGGCTAAAGAGAAAAGAAAGAAAAGATTAAGGCATTCTCTTAACTAGGGTGATACTTTTTCGCTTTATTCGACGCTTGTTGATGTCAGAGATGCTAACGACTGGACCGTGAATAATAGTTAGATTTTTGTTCATAAATGTACGTAAGTACGTTCTAAAAGGGTCCCATTCTTGCTTTAAAAACAGATTTATGGGTATAGTTCTATTGCTTTCCCACCACCAAGCATCACCAAGATGTAAGAATTTCTCTCTTATAACGGATTCTACTATAGAACCGTAGTCGTATATTGTAGTTACTAGTTCGTCTCTATTTTGCACTATACCTACGTAATCTTGTCCGGCATAGGTACACACCGTAATAAAAGGGTGAGTGTCGCTCAATTTCGTGAAAAAATCTTTGTCTGCCATTATTATGTTTATTTACTCAAAATTGCCCATTGTTAATAATTTATCTGAATAAATACTTACAAGGAGTGGCAATCAGTGTATACAACCGCAGTTTTTTTATATACCCAGCGTAACATAGTTGTTGTACTATCAGGACCATCCCCAAGGAGATTCATGCCAGTATATTCTAAACCTCTCACCTTACACAAAGGTGTAGATAATCAATTACAATTTCAATTCTTAAATCAAGAGCAAAAACCCGTAGATGTGACCGGACTTGAAATAACTTTTAGAGCATTGGATCAAACTGGTTCTGTTATTCTATTTCAACAGACACTAACCCCTGTATTCTCTGCCACTGGCATAATGCAGCTTAATTTAGATTTAAGTACGCTAGTTCCAATCACTGCTCAACAATGCTTTTATACGTTATCAATACCTTCACAAACTGGGAATGCACACTATCCTGTATATGTCGATGCACAAGCACAAGCCAGAGGTGATCTATACATAGTTAACTCGGTGTTGCCTAGTGTTGTTCCATCACTCAGCGTTACAATTCCTACAGTTCAAGGCAATCCTGGACCGTATCCCTTCACTGCTAATGATCAACCGCTGTGGGATGCTAGTGCTAATATTTGGTTCAGCAGCATCATTACTAACGACAACAACCCAATACTGACACTACAGATGCAATATTATCAGTATACTGGAAACGTTGTGGTTTTGGGTTCTTGCACGGGTAATAGTGACTGGGCACCGGTTCAGGCATTCTCATACGCTAATGTTACCGATACTAAGGGATATGTATTAGAAGGGTTCTACCCGTACGTTCAAATTGCGTTTGAAGCTAATGCTAATAATATCGCAAATGGGTTTGATACGCTATCTAACATTTACGCCAGATAACTGTACTTCAATCACATTATAGTCTATAATCAATAGATGTTTGAGATTCTATCTATTATTCCGGGCAAAAAGAAACTAACCAGTTCCGGTTGGCATAGTTTCAATGCCGTATGTTGCCATAATCGCGGACACAAGCCGGATCGTAGGATGCGCGGCGGCATTATCTTTGATGGTCCAAACAGATGGATCATGCATTGCTTCAATTGCCAGTTTAAGTGCGCGTTCACATTGGGTAGACCATTAAACAAGAATACTAGACAACTGTTGAGTTGGTGTGGGGCAGATGAGGATCAAATAACCAAATGGAGTTTTGAAAGTCTACAGCATAAAGACTTATTAGACTTTACCAATCTTCGGAGAGAAAAGAGAAAGATAAAATTTAAAGAAATGCCTCTCCCCGACGGAGAAATGTTAAACTCTGAAAATCCAAAGCACAAAGTATACATTGATTATCTGCACGGAAGGGGAATAACTAACAGTGATTATCCTTTTCTAGTGACACCAAATGCGGCTGGACGTTATAATCAAAGAATAATCATACCTTACACATTTAAGAATAAAATTGTGGGGCATACGAGCCGATTTATAGATAACAAAATGCCAAAGTTCATCAATGAACAGCAGCCAGGTTATCTGTTTGGATATGATTTACAAAAACCCAATTGGCAAGTTTGCATAGTGGTAGAAGGCATATTTGATGCACTCAGTATTAACGGGTGCGCGTTAATGCACAACACGATTAGTGAAGAACAAGCCACTCTACTTAAAACCCTGTATAGAAAGGTGATTGTTGTTCCAGATCAAGACAAGGCAGGATTAGAAATATGTGACAGAGCATTGGAATTGGGATTTAGTATAAGTATGCCCAATTGGGGTGTTAAAGATGCTAATGACTCCGTAGTAAAATATGGCAAGACAGCTACTATGCTAAGTATTTTGCAGAATGAAACTACCAGTAAGATTAAGATAGAAATGCAAAGAAAGAAAATTGATAAACGTAATAAATTATGAAACGATATCACTTTGATAATTGTAAGGATTAGGAAATTTAATGATAAAAGATTATAATATTGATGTACAGACACTATTCTTACGTATGATGGTAACTAACTCCGAGTTGTTTACTCGCGTTATCAATATCATGAATGCAAAGAATTTTGAACGCACTATCAGACCAGTTGCAGAGTTCATTGTGGATCATACAGAAAAATATAGTATGATGCCAGATCCAACACAGATCAAGGCTACGACTGGAGTAGACATTGAACCAATTCCCGAACTAGGTGAAGGTCATTATGATTGGTTTCTAGAAGAGTTTGAACAATTTACTAAGCGGCAAGAACTTGAGAGGGCAATTCTTAAGGCAGCGGATCTTCTTGAACAGGGAGATTTTGATCCGGTAGAAAAACTGATCAAAGATGCAGTACAGATTAGTCTACAGCGTGACATGGGTACAGACTATTTTGCTGACCCCAAAGAGCGTCTCAATAGGTATTTCAATCAAGGCGGTCAAGTAAGCACTGGCTGGCCCCAATTAGACCGTGTGATGTATGGTGGCATGAGTAGAAAAGAATTAAACATCTTTGCCGGTGGTTCTGGTTCTGGTAAATCCTTGATTATGATGAATCTTGCATTGAATTGGTTACAGCAAGGATTGAGCGGTGTCTATGTCACTTTGGAATTGTCTGAAGAACTGACCTCGTTAAGAACTGACGCGATGTTGACTAATATGAGTACTAAAGAAATTCGTAAAAGTATTGACGACACCGAACTTAGAGTAAAGATGGCTGGGAAAAAGTTTGGTCAATATCGTGTAAAGTCATTGCCAGCGCAGGCTAATGTTAACGACATCAGAGCGTTCATTAAGGAAGTACAGATACAAACTGAGATTAAAGTAGATTTCGTGATGATTGATTATCTTGATCTAATCATGCCTGTATCAGTCAAAGTAAACCCCACAGATCAGTTTATCAAGGATAAGTATGTTTCAGAAGAACTTAGAAATCTAGCGAAAGAACTTGGAGTTCTTATGGTGACTGCATCTCAGTTGAACAGAAGTGCAGTTGAGGAGATAGAATTTGATCACAGTCATATCGCAGGTGGTATCTCAAAGATCAATACTGCTGACTTTGTATTTGGTATCTTTACTTCTAGGTCTATGCGTGAGCGGGGAAAGTATCAGATACAGTGCATGAAGTCGCGTAGTTCGACGGGTGTAGGAATGAAAATTGACTTAGAATATAATATAGAAACTATGCGTATTACTGACGAAACGCCAGATGAAACCGTAAAAAGTGATTCCCCTAGTCAAATTATGAACAAAATTAAGACGGTTTCTACTATATCTAGTAGCACGGAACCCGAAATCAAAAAGATTGTAGCCGATGTTCAGAGTACTAAGTTAAAGAGTTTGCTCAATCAACTAAACAAATAATTCCTCAAAGTTCCGATAAATACTTCATAGGACCTTTGTATGCAGAAAAAAACTAGAAGTCTGTTGGAAGAATTGGAGGCTATTGGCAGTAACCGTGATATTAATCATATCATAGAAAGCCGTGCTAACAATGTCATTGCCAGCGCCATAAATTTACTAGAACTGATCAGTAAGCATTATCCCGGCGAAAAAGCAGAAATTCTAGAAAAGAAGCTATTGAGTTCCATAAAGAGCAAAGACCAAGATAGGTTTTCTAAGTCTCTGAGGAAAAAAAATGAGATTTAACGAAATTTATGAAGCCGGTGATCCTAATAAGCCAGACATAGGTCCGGGCAGGGTAAAAGTTCCTCGTTTTAAGCCGGACGTTGCGGGAAGAGGTGGACCCAATTGGATAAACAGCAAGCTTCATAATATGGCTACCAACATAGCGGCTGCCCGAATGGCAGCTGAACCATTTCATCCTGAAGATGAACAGGGCGATGCGTATGCTAGAGCATACGGCACAGGATCGACACTTAATGTGTCACCAAAAGAACTGGCTGCAAGACAAAAGGATATTAAACGTAAGTTAGCGGCTGAACAGTTTGTAAAAGCGGCAACACGTAAATTTTTACAGCGCATAGATAGAGACAAACAAGATCATCTTAACGATCCAGACAATCCAACATTTGTTTGGCCAAACACTGAAGAAGAATGGAAGAGATGGATAGATTACGAAATTGAAAAACTAGCAACGTCTTCTCAAGATAAAACATCAAAAAAATCATCACCATCACTCCCTTTTAAAATTTTGGATTATGACACATTAAGCACTGAATTTGCAAAAGCCGCTATGAATAGCCGAATAAATCAAGATCCTACAGTAGGCGCAGCGGACGATTATGAACTACAAAGAATACTAGGCAAAATAAGTGAAAAGGTATATGACTATCTAGACCCTCCTGTCGACAGGACTAAGGAGCATCCCGGCATTCTTGCCAGAAGAACTGCCGTTAGACCAACAGAGCTTAGACCAACAGAGCGTAGAAGTCAAGCTTCTACGGTCCCTAATCCATCAAACCTTAATCCAGTAGACCCATCGGAACAGCAACCTGCAGCAGCTCAAACATTCAAATGGGGAGGAGAGCAATGGACTAACGGGCCCAATGGATGGACTAATTCTAAAGGTAGAGCAGCATCAGCTAATGATGCAACAGTATTAAATCAGGCTATGTCGCAACAACAAAATCCAGCTCAACCTAGACCTGGGTATGGCCCTAAAAATAGACCTGCGCAAGCACAACAACCGGCACAAGCTGCACAAGCACAACGACCGGCACAACCTGCACAAGCACAACAACCGGCACAACCTGCACAAGCACAACAACCGGCACAAGCTGCACAAGCACAACGACCGGCACAACCTGCACAAGCACAACAACCGGCACAACCTGCACAAGCACAACAAC
>Ga0114962_10002647_pt1 | contig 14790 bp, 12 predicted proteins | sample C_130820_MF_Meta_FD_87017 | JGI IMG/M metagenome (GOLD analysis project Ga0114962, IMG submission 87017) | Freshwater microbial communities from Lake Croche, Canada to study carbon cycling - C_130820_MF_MetaG | ecosystem: Environmental > Aquatic > Freshwater > Lake | place: Lake Croche, Canada...
CATTTGCATCTATTTTTTGGTTGAAAAAGCGGGGCATTTTACCGGGGCTTACGTTCTCAAATGAATTGATTTCACGGGATGAAGCGGATCACACCAAATTTGCCATATTATTATATAGTAAATTACAACGAAAATTAACCAAAAAACGTATTCATGAAATAATTATTGAAGCAGTCGAAATTGAAAAAGAATACATTACAGAATCGATTCCGTGCCGCATGATAGGAATGAACCAAGATTTGATGAAACAATATATTGAATTTGTTGCCGATCGATTGGTATTACAATTAGGATATGATAAAATATTCAACTCGAAAAACCCGTTTGATTTCATGGAAATGATTTCTATTGAAGGCAAAACGAATTTCTTTGAAAAACGGGTAAGTGAATATGCATTGGCATCGAAAACAAAAGATGATGATATTTTTGATTTAGGGGCGGAATTTTGATTTAGGGGCAACACAAACGTTTTATTTAGGGATTTAGGGATTTAGGCGATAATTGAATAAAATTGATTTTGATTTGTTCTATTCAATCAAATCACACATTTATTATTTTAAGAATCTATTTGCGATTTTATATTTATCATGGACCTTTCAGAATGTTCCACAAGTTCTCCCGAACATAATGTATTTATTGCAACCAGCATAAATACAGAAGAAGAAAACGGATATGAAACGTCTTTTACAGATGAAGAAACAGAAGACAATAATCAAACAGAGAACGATGAAGAAACCGAAGAAGACACCGATGATGATTATTACAATGAAACGATAGAGTATGAATATGAACCACTTGAAGACACAGTGAATTTAATGGAGAACACATTTTATGATTCTTATTTTCATGAAATTTATCAAGTTGATAATGAATATATGAATTCAGAAAAACAAACCGGACAATATATCATTGGATTTTGTTCTGGAATTTTAGAGAATGATCTTCATTTTACAATGACCCCTTTAAATGCATTGCCGCAATATTGTTCTGGAATATCATGCGGATCATTTTTACGATTCCCTTTCAAAAAAGTATATCAATACTTGTTTATGAATTCATGTATTGTGACAATCAAACCAAAAATCGAAATAATCAAACTTTATATTAATCCCGAATATTATTATGTGGCCATTTTAAAAACAGTTTGGTTGAGAATTGTTCAACGAACATGGAAAAAAATATATAAAAAAAGAGAACTAATAAATAACAAACGATTGTTAATTTCATCACAATTACATTTTAGAATATATGGAAAATATCCACAAGGATTGTGTGTTTTACCCACGATACACGGAATGATAAAAAGATAATTTAGGGATATTTTATTTTGTATATTTGTTGTTTTTGTTGTGTTGTTTTTGTTGTTTTTGTTGTGTTTTTTCTTTCATCTAAATCAATGGAATTTACATGAAATCTTTTTTATTGGTTCTAAAATATGCTTTTATACAATTTCATACAAACACCAAATTTTTGTATGAAAAGAACCCCCAAACAGGAATATCAATTGCGTTGAAATTATCATTGTCTGTTTTTATCATATACACCAGTTGCCTTGTGATAAAACGATTCGGTTTTATATAAATATTGTATTTTTATAAAATGATAATATAAAGAAATGTCGTTTTCAACGATCAATTCATTTAACAGTTGTTTTTATAAAAATTCTTTGTATTTACCTCCACCTACTAATTTACAATATAATACTGCAAATCAACAATTCACGTTTACACCACCACAATCAATAAGTATTTCTGTGAAATCCTACAATGTCTATGTAAACGGGGTTTTCAATATTTCTTTTTCTGGAGGTCAAATTACAAATTATGTGCCGACCCTCACGGGGAATACAACCATTATAAATAAGGTTTTGACAACACAAAAAGCACTGTCATTTAATGGTTCAACCCAATATTGTTCTATTAATGATCCTTCAGTATATATATACACCACTGGAACAATTGAGGTATGGTTTAAATCAAACACAACAAACACCGGCATACAACTTATTGCAGGAAAAGATTGTATGTACGGAATATTCATAAATAATTTATTATTATCCATATATGATTGGACCACCTCTTCTTTTACAAATGTAACCACAAATGTCTTGGATAATAATTGGCACTATGCTGCTTTTACGTTTCAATCTGGTGTGACAAACGGCAGTTGTATTTATATTGATGGAATATTAAAAAAAACATTCACTTGGACAGCAACTTCAATTTATATTAATTTATATTTATATATTGCAAATAGCAGTGTAAATCAATATTTTCAAGGAAGCGTAGGTCATCTTCGTATTTGGAATATTTCTTTGACATCAACATACATTCAAACAAATTGGAATCAAGTTCTTTCCTCGACAACAAATGGTTTGGTTGGAATATGGAATTTTAGTGAAGGCATAGGAACAACTTTAGTCAATGGTGTTAATGGAAGCCCGAATTTTACAACATTTAATTCACCAGCGTGGTCATCTAGCGGTCCATCATTATATAGCACGGCAAATTACAGTCAAGTAGGAACATACACCGTTTCTTCTTCCACTACTTCTCTTAATACCAATGGAAACATATATCAATCTTTTACTCCAACCGGGTCGTATTATTGGAAAGTTGCAAATACTGGAACAACAAAAACGAATGTGATTCCAATAGGTGGTGGGACAGCTCAAAATGTAAGCGGCGAATGGCTGCAGATTCAATTACCGATACAATTACAAATGACATCTTTTTCTATGACGTCATTAAGTGATTCACCTTCCGGTTTGACAATCGCCGGTTCAAATGATGGAATTATTTTCAACAATGTAAATGTAAATGCCTTTATTACTGTAGAATTAACAGGTAATTACAAATTATATTCTTCAGGTTATAATACATTTGTTTATTTTTATGGAAACGGTACTATCATAACTTCACAATCTATAAAAGGCAATGTTCTTCTTGTTGCAGGAGGAGGTGCGGGTGGATGTCAAAATAGTTCATTAGGGGCTTCACAAGGTTCGGGCGGGGGTGGTGCGGGTGGACTTGAATATGGAGATATTAATTTAAACATGGGAAATAAATACAATATTGTAGTTGGTTCAGGAGGTCAAGTAATATATAATAGTTTAAATCAAGAATATTATGGAACAAATGGAGGCAACACTTATATTACAGAGATGAGCAATAATTATTTTGTTTATGGTGGTGGCAGTGGTGGGTCATCGTCATTTTACAATTCAAATAGTGTTTATACATACAGATGTGGAAATGATGGTGGTTGTGGTGGTGGTGCAATATGGGAATCAAGCTATCCTAGTACTTTCACCGGTAATACAGTTAAAAAAATACCAACAATTACAGGATTGACTATTTTAGGAAACAATTCTGGTACAAACGCAGGGGGGATTAATAATAGTGGTGGTGGAGCAACAACAACAGGGACAGTAGCTACAACATCAAACGGTACTGTGGGTGGTGCAGGATATACATGGATAGATGGAAATGTATATGCGGGTGGAGGAGGAAGTGGCGGTTCAGCAAGCAATGGAAACGGGGGAACAGGCGGTTCAGGTGGAGGAGGAAAGGGGGGGAACGGAAGAACAAGTAGCAGTGCAAATAACGGATCTTCTGGAACTTTAAATAAAGGAGGTGGAGGAGGTGGTGCAGGATCTGCATATACAGGGGAAACTTACATTGGTGGAAATGGTGGTTCTGGAATTGTTGTATTTAAATTTAATACAATAATAAAAGAAGGTTCTGTTACAAATAATGCATTAAACACATCCGCTTATCAAATCTACCGTTTTATTTGCGCCGCCCCTTTATCCGGAAACGTCGTATTAGGCAATGTGAATTTCAGCGGTATTCCGGGTTCATTTCCATTGTCTCAATTAACCGGCTTTGTATCCGGTTCTAATGTCATTACATTGAAAGCGAATTATGGTTCTGTTGGGTCATCGGCCCCATTAACGTTACAGTATAATTCCACATAGTTTATTTTCCAGATATATAGTCATACAATACACGAGGAATGTTTTATTATATATTTTATTGCGTTCATACAAACACCAATTTTTTGTATGAAAAGAACCCCCTAACCGGAATCTCAACAAATATCCACATATAAAATATTATATGGAATATTATATTGTTTGCACCACTGTGTAGATTTCTTCACATTATTTTTTATAAAATAAGGAATGTTTTCTTGAATAAACGGGGTGTTCTCATTAAAATAATGTTTATTTGATTCAATCCCCCGTTTAGCTAAATCATTTGTTTGTTGAGATCGTCGTTTTGTCAAATTCGGATTATTTTCAATCAAAGAAATTGTATTATATATGTTCTCTATTTGTTGTTGTGCAAAAATACAATTCATTTCTTCTAAATTTGTCATGAACAAGTTGGACAAGGGTATATTTAAGAACCGGGCGATTGGTTTTTGAAAGGGTGATTCACTCATTTTTTGAAAACATCGATAAAAGAATGGAAAATAATCTGTATTAGAAGAAAATAGAAAATTTTTACAAACAATGTATTTTTCCGAATTTGCATAACGGCTGGTTTCCGGTTTACACAAATACGTATTTTCATAAAAAGATGATAATAAATACAAAATGTCAAGTGTATGCAACATGAAACAATCAAAAACTTTGAGAATAAATGTCCCCCCCTTTTTTTGCATGCAAACCGCAAAGGCAATTTGTGAAAATAATAAACGAATAATATGTGTTTCTTGAGAATTGAAATCAAACGAAAAATCAAATCCCCCGTCAGCAGTAATAAAATCCATCGAATTGCCGTATTTTTCAACACAGCCGACAAAATTACAAAGATGCAAAATATTTCCGGTTTTATCCACCCCGTTTTCAATAAAAACATTATTACAATATTTTTTTAGAAACCCGTCGCTCTTTTTCCACGATGGAACATTGCCGTCCTTTTCATCCACAATCGTCATACCAATGTATTTATCAAATGGATTATTTCGCAATTCTAATAATGCCTGTATAAATCCGCCGGGTCCTTCTGCCAAATGAAATGTTCGTATTGGTGTAGAAATTGTATTCATATCTTCAAATTGGTTTGTTTCAATGCCCCGATTTGAATAACAAAAGGAATATTTTGTACGAAAAGGGTGTGATTGTCTTGTATTTGATTTTATATTTGTAAAATCATGTTCTGTTTTTTCTTCCTCATTATCCTCGGATTGGTTGCTATTTTCATATAAATAATAGTTCGTCTTATTTATCACACCGGTTGGACGTGCAAATGATTTGGATTGTATCAGCGGTTTTGTCATGAAATTTAACAAATCAAATGAATGAATCATTTCAACCATTTTAAAATAAGAACGTGATAATGGTTTCCATTTAGAAACACTTTTCTTTTTAATAGGAACAATCGAATGAATATATTCATATGGATTTGTATATTTCTTATACACGTCCCATTCATTCGGATATTGTTCAATGCGTTCTTTTATATTTAATAAATAATGAGAGACTGAATTTGAAATATAACACGGCATGTTCTCATTTGAATCGATTGAATTGCATTCTATATATTCTATGTTTCTATAACTAAATAAATAGGTTCGTGGTAATAAAAAATATATCATTTTCTTTTATTGAAAATTATACCAAAACTAAATATTATATTTAACCAGATTATATATTTAACCCTTTTACAAATACTGCATAAAAACAACACTTTTTTACAAAACCACACATAAAAAAATAATATTTGTTTATTGTATATAATTTTTAATGAAAGACGTAAAAACCCTTTTAGGAATAATGTTTTTTTATTCTTTATTGACCTTTTTCTTGTTCCCATTTATAGCATTCCAATTTTACAAAGTGAACGGAATTATGTATGGCATGATACTTGGTGCTGTAATATCCATCGTGCTATGGGAGACATACGGTAAAAAGATGATTCAGAGTTAATGTCTATTCTCCCATGTATTTTTATACAAAATATAATTATTTTGTATGAAACCATAAATGGGACCAAATATACATATATCCCGACCCCATTCCGGAAAGAGAGTTGGGAGGATAGACATTAATGTCTCCCCCCCCTTGCTTTCACTTTCCCAACTTTCTTACCGAATAGGTTGGAATCAAAATATTATTTCATACAAAATAGGTTGGTTTTGTATAAAAACAAATGAAAAAATATTTTTAATGACAATACAATGTATAGATGTCGTTTTCCACAATCAATTCATTTAATAGCATATTTTTCAAAAATTCACAGACGTATTACCCGCCACCTTCAAATTTGGCGTTTGATACAAGCAATCAATTGTTTACTTTTACAAAACCAAAAACAAACACCAATATGCCGGTGGCATATTACAATGTTTTTTTAAATGGCGGGTTTGACCTTTCTTTTTCATATGCATTGATCGGAAATGTTGTGCCGACATTGACAAACACATACGGAAATATGTATTCAGACAATATTTTGTTGAATGGAATATATAATGTTTCAAGTTCTACCACATCCATCAATGGGAATGGAAACATATATCAATCGTTTAATTCATCGGGAAGCAATTATTGGTATGTTAGTAATACAGGTCTAAATACAACTTTGGTGGGTACGACGACTGTTTCGGGCGAATGGTTGCAAATTAAATTACCGTGTCGATTAAATATGACATCGTTTCAAACAGTAGGTGTTTCCAATTCACCCTCATCATTTATCCTTGCAGGATCTAATACTGGAACTACATGGGATAAACTGTTAAATTATAATGTGATAAATGTTGTTGGAGGCACATCCTATTCCATTGGATCAACCACGTATGTGAAATTTACGGGTTCGGGAACAATAAGATCTGCCATTCCATTACAAGCAAATATTATATTAGTGGCTGGTGGTGGTAGTGGCGGTGGCGGTATATTTGGTGCACCGGGCGGCGGTGGTGGTGCCGGCGGTGTTGCCTATGGAAATATAGACTTGCAATCAAATATTATTTACAATATAAATATTGGTGTTGGTGGAAGTGGATATTTGATAAACAATTTAGGGTCTACCGGGGGGAATACTTATATAAATGAATTGAGTGCAAATTATTTTGTATATGGTGGTGGTGGTGGCGGCAGTGCAAATGCTTATTATGGTCTTGGTGGTGATGGTGGTTGTGGCGGGGGTGCAATTGCAGGTATTAACAGTTCTTTTGGTGCTGTTGGTGGTGGTGTATTATTAAAAGGACCATACAACAAATTATCTTATTTGAGTAATGTTGGTGGGTATTACGGCGGTGGTGGTGCAGGTGGTCTTGGTAGTAATATTTCAACCGGTGGTGGTGGTCCAGGATATAAATGGATTGATGGCAATACAGTTTCGATTGGTGGTAATACAGGCAGCACTTCTGTTAATACGAATGGTGCAAATTCTACAGTTTATGGTGGCGGTGGCGGTGGCGGTAGTAGCAACTCCAATAATCCAGGCGGTAATGGTGGCAATGGTTCGCCAGGTCTCGCAATATTTGCTTTCAACACTTCGTCTATAATACAATCTATATCTGGATTCATAAACCAACCAATAGTCACAAGTAATTCATACGCATATTATCGTATCATATGCACAGCACCCCTAACTGGAAATGTTGCCTTGTCTCAAATTAATTTCACCGGTGTGCCCGACTCATTTTCTTTGCCAAATGTAAATGGAAATACATATAATGTCAACGCAAATTATGGTCCAAACAGAGAGTCTTCTAAATCAAATAGCGTAACGGCGGTATTAACTGTTCCAACGATTTCGACAAGCACTTACGCTGATATAGCGAACGGTTATATTAGATTTCAAATTTACTCTGTACCACCAACGGGTGCATTGCCTTATAATATAAATAATGTAATGATAACACCAATGCCTTCACCCCCCCCACTTTATTATTTATATCTTTCAAATGCAATAGTATTATATAATGGCGGATTTTTAGGGGACACCAGCTATAATTTTAGTTTGAATGCATCGTATGATTCAGCGGGAAATTCTGCTTTTTCTCCAATTATTACATCAAGATACACACTGACTGTTCCAACGATTTCAACTATTACAAGTTCTAGAATTGGTGGAAATACAGTGTTTTCAATTAATTCAGTACTACCAACGGGCGCATCAAACTATACATTAACCAACGTAAATATATCACCTGCCCCATCACCCACCCCATTATTCGATTATTCTTCCAATATAATTACACTTAATAGTGGGTTTCAAAGCGACACCAGTTATAATTTTAGGTTGAATGCATCGTATGGTTTCGGTGGAAATTCTGCTTTTTCTCCAATTATTACCTCACGATACACACTGACTGTTCCAACAATTTCATCTATTACAAGTTCTAGAATTGATGGAAATATTGTGTTTTCATTTACGTCTGCTTTACCAACGGGGGCATCAAACTATACATTAACCAACGTAAATATATCACCTGCCCCATCACCCACCCCATTGTTTTCCTATTCTTCCAATATAATTACACTTAATAGCGGGTTTCAAAGCGACACCAGTTATAATTTTAGTTTGAATGCATCGTATGGTTCATTTGGTAATTCAGCTTATTCAAATATTTTAACAGGTCGATATACAATCCCAATGGTAAGTTCTACATTACAATTATGGTTAGATGCAAAAGATTCATCAACATTAGTATTGTCAGGTACTTCTTTGACACAATGGAATGATAAATCGGGAAATAGCAGAAATGCAACTAAATGGGGAACATCTTCAACAAATGCAACCTATTTATCTACTGGATTTAATGGTTTGCCCACTATATACGTTCAACCAGGACAAGGGTTTAGTTGTCCCATGCCTTCCGGAACAACAAATAATGGAATGACAGCATTTGTTGTTTATAAGGCTTTGGACCCTGTTGCAACTTATTCACCTTTAATTACAAGAGGAACTGGAAATTCAGCAGGTCCAATTGATATGTATGGAGTAACCCGTTTGGTAGGAAGTTCATCGGGTTATACAAATTGGGGAAATGCCTCACCATTTAATATTGGGACAACATTATTAACATTATTTGCATTTACTGTAAATATAAGTTCTTACAATGAATATATAAATGGAACTACTAGATATACTTTTACAACATCCCTTTATGGAGATACAACCAATTATATATATGTAGGAACACGTGAAGATAAATATAATAATTTAAATGGTGTGATAAGTGAGGTTTTAGTTTATAATTCCGTATTATCTACAACTGATCGTCAAAATTTAGAAGGGTATTTAGCGTTGAAATGGAAAATTCAAAATTTATTGCCTGCAAATCATCCGTATTATGCAAATTAATACATATATATCAATGTTTATTCTAACAACCAATCACATCTCAAAAACCAAAAAGAATATGTGTTCAATATATAAAACAAACCAAGCAAATGAATCGAGACATTGTTTTACCAAAATCATCTTTAGGATATAATTCAAACAACGTGTATCCATTTTATCCGCCATTAATGTCGGATGGACGGGCACTTGTTGCAACGGACCAAAGTGAAACTATTTTAAACAATGATTTGTTGAAAACGGCGGGAGTAAAAACCAATTGGGATTATCGCAAATTTCTCACAGACAATTCTTTAGAAATAGAACGAATCAATCGATACGAAGCATTTAATGATGTTGGATATTATAAACGATTTGCTTCTGTTTCTTCTCAAACATCAGAATCACAAAATGATTCCTTTCAAGAAAAGAGAACCTACGGACAAGACCCGAATTTACAAGAATTATACATGTCGAGACAAGAACTAAATTCGCAAATATTTGCTCCGACTGTAACAGATGAATATTTACGAAATTTATCAAAATATTAATTTATTTGGTTGTTCTCATTTTGTTTTCATTTCATATAAAACAATTTATCATTTTGTTCTCATTTGACAAAAACGCTTATATATAAACTATAATATATGAAAAGAGAACAAATATACAAACTCATTCCAATAGTTCTCGTTTTTTTCCTTTTTATAAAAACCAATGAATTTGTTCTTTATAGTAATACTATTTTAGGCAAATTATTTGCAATGATCATACTTTTATTTTATGCAAAACAAGACATTATGTTAGGGGTTTTAGTTTGTTTTATTATTGCCATTTATTATCAAACAATCTTCCTTTATTCTTCTGATATAGTGTCTCCTGTCATATAATTACACTTATGCATAGAAATAAAATTATATAAAATCATGCAGCCATAACACATGCACAAATAAACACACAAAAATCATATAAAATCATGCACACATAACAGATGAACATCATATAAAATCACATGTAATAATTTTCAACAAGCCTTTCCAGAACATGGTGCGATTATTGAAAAAGAATTGAAATGTTGTAATATAGTAAATAAAATAAATATATTACAACAAATGTCCATGGATCATTTATTACAAATGATATTACCAAAACGAATAAAACGAATTGGGTTTGAAGATGTCAAAAAAATGATTCCTTCTTCTCCCCTTTCCTTTCAACAAAATACATGTTTTATCAACACATTGTCCTCCAATGAACAATCCTGTTTGATTCTTGGAACGATTCCTTATTTAGAAGAAGAATCCACCATAAATCACATATTAGAACATCAAAATAGTTCATCTTATCGATTTGTTGTATATGGAAAACACTGTAATGACGAATCGAGTGAAAAAAAATGCAGACAATTGCTGTCGTTTGGTTGCGAACATATATATTTATACACCGGTGGTTTATTTGAATGGTTGTTATTACAAGATATTTATGGAAAAACCGAATTTCCAACTACTAAACAAGTCATCGATATTTTACAATATCGTCCGCAAATCGTTTTGTGATGATTGATTGCCCATATTTTCAATCCTTTTCATTTTTGTTTTTGTTTTTGTTTTCATTTTTGTTTATTTTTGTTTATTTTTGTTTATTTTTGTTTATTTTCATGAAACCAATTATGGAGTTCATAAACCGATGAATTTTGTGAAATTTACCGAAAAAATTGATATAAAATGATAGGAATAATTACAAGTAGCCATAATGTTTACTTACTACAGAGACGAATATCAAGAAATGTCTTATCCAAAAATTGAAACCACACAACCACGTGAAATCAAATTTATTTCAATAGAAGGAAATATTGGTGCGGGTAAATCAACCCTTTTAAGAAAAATGAATGATTACATCAATGAATATGATATTAATAAAGATGAACACATTGTCTTTTTAAAAGAACCCGTGGATATTTGGGAATCAATCACAGATGACAACGGAAAAAACATGTTGGAATTATTTTATGAAAACCCGTCCAAATATGCCTTTTTATTCCAAACAATGGTTTATGCAACTCAAAAAAAATTGATTCATGAAACGATTGAACAAAACCCGGCATGTACCATTATTATAAGCGAACGTTCTCTTGATGCGGGGCATAATTTGTTTACTAAAATGTTGCATGCCGATGGTTTCATGACAAATTTGGAATATAAAATATATCAACAATTGATTGCGACTGAACAAAATAAGCATTGTTTTTCAAACGGAAATTATATTTTAAAACAATCGAACACGGTTCTCTTTTTAGACATTGAACCCGAAATATGTATCGAAAGAATAAACAAACGTTCCAGAATAGGAGAGGATGCTATTCAATTGGATTATTTAAAAAAATGTGATTTGTTTTATCGAAAATGGTTGTTAGAAGGAGAAGGGCGAATGTTTCCAAAAGAAAATGTCATCCAGGTGTTTGATAATAAAGATGTGATTAAAATAACGAATTCATTATTGTTTAAATAAAGAGGATATTGTTCTGTTTGTTTGTTTTTGTTGTAAATGATTTGATAAAATAATAATAATTTATATAATTTCATAAAAAGAACATTTTTTTATGAAAATAAACGGTAAAACACTGATCAAGTGAATTTCACAACAACGCTTATTTCTTCTTTTTTGATGCATTTACAAGCGGACACAGAAAGTTCTTCTCTCTTTTTTCGTGTTTTATTATTTAACACAGGGTTCAGTTCATCCGACGAAATGGAAGAAATAGAATAATTTGTGGAAGAAGTTGAGGAGGAATAGGTTGCCGAACTTTCACTGTTGTTTAACTTTTTTTTAGATGTGCTATTACGAAGATTCATATCATATTCAATGTCTTTGTAATTTTCTTCAATATAATCGATGACCAAATTTTCAATTGCCCATTTAAAAAAGTTCAATTGACCAATGGTTGTTTCGATATATTTATTTTGTTGAAGCGGAATCATGGTGCGTTCCCAACGACAAAATGGATCAAAACGTTTCTTTGAATATGCCTTTAATTTTAATTTATAATCATTGTACACTTTAAATCTTGATGAATCTGGTAAATCATAAATAATATAATATTTCTTTGCATAATTCGTTACAAACCAATCGACAATTCTCAATGATATTTTAGAATCTCCATTGACAATTAATATCATTCGGTTCAACTTTTCGTTTTCTGTATAAAAATCAATCATACTGTTCATTAAGAGTCTGTTTTGTGAATTTATAAGAGAACGTTTGTTATTATCTTCATAAAAACGGTCCTTGTCAAGAATATATTCGGCGGAATCAATCAATGCATGATGATCACGTGTTTTTCGTGGAGGTTTTTCGTGTGTTCTTTCGGTTAGTTCTTCCGTTGGTATTGCAATAGACGATTCTTCCGCCGTTTCCATAAAATTGTCATATAATGTGGGGGGGCATTCATTTTTATAATATAAAGCAATAGACATTTTTTCGTTTATTAAAGATGATTGAACCTTTTCTTTAAGTTATTTATTTCTTTTTCTAAAAGAAATGATAGAAAACACAAATGCTATTTCTTTTAAAAAAGAAATGATAGAAAACACAAATACCCCTACGGGGCATAAACCAATGTTGTTTTGTTTTTGTGGTGGGTCTTTTTATGTTTTTATTATCCTTTATTTCAGAACAATACATAATATTTTTATGATATTTATGATATTAATGATATTTATGATATTTATGATATTTTATGATATTTTATGATATTTATGATATTTTTATTCAAAAATTATTTGATAAGGTTCTCAAAAAAACAAAACAAAATATATATAAAATATATTCACAAAATGTCTTTTAAACCTGCAACATCCATAAAACGAACTGATCCGATATGGAAGTTTTCCAATCCAAATGTTGTTCAAAAACGGGCAAAACAATATTTAGGAAAAAACGCAAAAGTTTATCGTTCCACCCGTAAAAACAAAAAATATATGATTGAAGATCCCAATCATCACTTTGTTTCCTTTGGACAAATGCAATATGAGGATTATACAAAACACAAAAACAAACGCAGACGTCATAATTATTTGACCCGCAGTGCAAAAATCAAAGGAAATTGGAAAAAAAACAAATATTCCCCAAATAATTTATCAAGAAAAATATTGTGGTAATAATTTATTTTCTACTGTTCATCAAGTTCTAAAATAATATTTTCATTCATGTCTAATACAAAACAATATTATTTTGTATGAAACCATAAACGGGACCAAATATACATATGTCATTATACCACCCCCTTCCGGAAGGGGGGGGGGAGGATAGACATTAAAAATGAAAAAACAGACAACCCGTATAAAAACACAAAACACATGTAAAAAATAGACAACATCTATAAAAACACACAGCATAAATGCAATCAATCCGTATTAAATTTATACGAATACATCAAAAAATTGATTTGAAACCATATAAATCTATAAATATAGTATATTATAAAGATGAATGCAACATTATTTTCAACAATTAATGCATTTAATAAAAGTGAAAACACATTTACAACCGCACCAGAAATCGAAATATCCGCTGATTCTCCCCCCGTGAATACCCGCCCGCCGGTGAATACCCGCTTGCTGGTGAATACCCGCCACCCCGTGAATACCCGCCCGAATGATTCACAAGATGAAAATGGCGAACCAGACGAACAGCCGATTTCTTTAAAAATAACGAAAAAAAACACAAAAAAAATATCTATAAAATCATCCAATTCATTTGACGATTTCTTACGTTCTCATTTAATTACCAAAGAACAAAAAAAGAACATACCTTCCACAAACACACGAATCGGAGGAACAGATGAAAATAATGAAACAATATACGGCGGTAATTTTCACGTTCCGGACAGTGAATACAAAACCTTTTTAGATTTATATTTTCACACGATATTCAATAAAAAAGACTCTTATTTGACAGAAGTCCAGTTGGAAAACGAAGGTCCAATATTAATTGACATTGATTTACGCTTTGCATTTGACACGACCGAGAGACAATACAGTAAAGACCATTTAGAAGATATTATCGACGGGTATTTGGAAGTTCTTGACCAGATTTATGAAATGGATTCTAGCATCGCCTTTTCAATTTTCATTTTCGAAAAACCAACCATTGTTCATGACCAAGAAAAACAGATTACAAAAGACGGAATTCATATTATTATTGGCATCAAATGCGAACACACAACTCAACAATGGATTCGATTAAAAATGAAAAGTATATTTGAGGAAAAATGGGGCGATCTTCCAATAACCAACACATGGGACGAAGTTCTTGATCATGGTATTTCTATTGGAAACATAAATTGGCAACTCACTGGATCAAAGAAACCCAAAAATATCAAATACGAATTGACGTTGGCATACAATGTTGTATTTAATGAAGAAAAAGAACAATTGATCAAAACGGAAATCAATGTTTCCGAGTTTTTAACAATGCCCACCAATTTTCACAAATTATC
>Ga0114962_10002649_pt1 | contig 14773 bp, 11 predicted proteins | sample C_130820_MF_Meta_FD_87017 | JGI IMG/M metagenome (GOLD analysis project Ga0114962, IMG submission 87017) | Freshwater microbial communities from Lake Croche, Canada to study carbon cycling - C_130820_MF_MetaG | ecosystem: Environmental > Aquatic > Freshwater > Lake | place: Lake Croche, Canada...
AGAGTGGGATAGAGTTAGCAATAACAAAGCAAATTAGATTTGATAATTCTGCAAAACCATTTCTGCTTATTCCCAGATAAAGGCTTTCAAAGATTCAGGGATATCACCTTCACATCTGCTCCAAAGCCTAGTAACAATTGTTTTAATTCATTATTGATACTTAGTTGGAGGGTTACTTCAATGCTTCCGTCAGACAAATGTGTATGAAGTTGTGTTTCATGTAACGGCTTCGTACTAATATAGGGCGCACGTTTGCTAGTAAATACAAGTTTTATTTCTTCTTTAGGAGCGTCCTCAAATCGGGTAACCCCAATAATGTTTTTGAAATAAGTATTGGCATCAAACAATCCTTCCGAAGAATGATAGGGTTTATTTACCGCTTTTGGCTTCGTTCTTACAACGCGGTCTACCCTTAGAGAAAAATATTCCTTCGGATTTTTCTCCATTTTAGCTGTGCTACAACCAGATATCCCTAAGGTGGCTTATGTAAGAATTGGTGGGAACTCGAGTATTCATTTCTATTTTTGCGTTTGAAAATTTATATGCGTTTGCCCTTAACAGTAATCAGGAATGCATGAGAATAAAAAACAATTCTTATGTTTGTACCCTTACTAAAAAGGAAATGGTGTCTTCCTAATCGAACCGCCCTAAAAAGCTGATGGCGCCTGGTTTTGAATGTAAAAAGCAACATTTAATCAGGGAATTTATGACAAACACTACAGAAAAGTCCACAGCTAAAAAGCTAGTACAACACTTCCACCTTTTCTTTCAGCAATATGCTGCAACCCCTTACCTACTCAAATGGCTACTTATCTGTACTATAACAGGCACTTGTATCGGCACTGCTTCTGCAGGGTTTCTACAATCGCTAGATTGGGTAACCAACTATCGTGAGTCGCACTTGTGGCTCATTGCCCTTTTACCAATTGGCGGTTTCGCCATTGGAATCCTTTACAAACATCTAGGGAAGGATATTGAAGCAGGTAATAATCTGTTGATTGATTCCATTCATAACCCCAAAGAAATTATCCCCTTTCGGATGGCACCCTTTGTTTACATCGGGACAATGGTTACCCATTTGTTGGGCGGCTCAGCGGGACGAGAAGGGACTGCTTTACAAATGGCAGGTGCTATCGCAGACCAGTTCAGTAAACCCTTTCGTCTATCAGAAAGTGAACGGAAAATACTACTCATCAGTGCCATTGCAGGTGGTTTCGGTTCGGTATTCGGAACGCCTTTGGCAGGTGCCATCTTTGGTTTGGAAGTGTTTTTGATAGGCCGATTGAAGTATGATGCCATCTTTCCTGCCTTTGCCACAGCTATCATTGCCGACCTGGTAACTAAAGCCTGGAACACCCACCATACGCATTATGAGATAAATGTAGTGCCTACGATCAACGTAATTAATTTATTGTACGCTATCCTTGCAGGCATAGCTTTTGGTTTGTGTGCTGCCACCTTTAGTAAGGTCATTCATTACATAGGGGGTGTTTTTAGATCAACCATTTCTTATCCTCCCCTTCGCCCTGTTGTTGGAGGTGTCATCGTTGCATTGGCTGTTTGGGCTATCGGCACTACAAAATACATTGGGTTGGGTATCCCTACTATTTTAGCTTCTTTTGGAGAACACTTACCTCCGTATGATTTTGCTTTGAAGATGGCTTTCACTATTCTCACATTGGCAGCAGGCTTTAAGGGAGGAGAGGTTACACCGTTGTTTTTTATTGGTGCCGCATTGGGCAATGCCTTGTCTTATTTTGTTCCATTACCCACAGGGTTGCTGGCAGGGATGGGTTTTGTAGCGGTATTTGCGGGAGCAACCAATACCCCTTTGGCTTGCAGTATAATGGCGATGGAATTGTTTGGTAGTGATTGCGGTGTTTATGTGGCAATTGCTTGTGTGGTATCTTACCTTTTGTCGGGACACAACAGTATTTATCAAAAGCAAGTGGTAGGTGAGGCGAAGTTGAAAACTCTTAGTGACCATACTTACCAGACCCTGCAAGAGATAAAGGAGATAAAAAAAGGAGAAAGGCTTTAAAACCTATCTCCTTTTTTATTACCTACCGTGGTGTCCGTTGTCTTTTCCATTTCCGTGGTCTTCTCTGCGGTTATCATGTTTGTCATCACCCCCACGGTTTTTATCCCTGTTATCATGTCCATTCTCTTTCCATTCCCCGTGTCTCGGATGATCCTTGTTTTCAAAATAGCGACTGTCTCTGCTATCACGAATTACTGACTGGTCGTGCCTGTTGCGGAAATTGGCATACCTGCTTCGATATAAGTCATGTCTTAAATATGGTCTAGAACCATTAATTACAACCTTATGACCAGCATATAAATCATAATCTCTGTGATTGGGAGGTAGAGAAAAAGTAGTTACCCACCTGCCGTTTAACTGGTAAGTATATTGTCGGTTGGATACACTGTAATAGGTTTCAATATCGGGCAGATAGTAGTTGTCTGCTCTTTCATACCCTACTGGTCCCCAAACCGGTTGCAATCCTACATTGAAACTTATGCTAAGCTGTGCTTGTGGTTTTGTTAGCGTACAAACGCTACATACAAGGAAAGCCACTAAAAACTTTGTGTTCATTTTCATCATTTCTATTTTTTAATGTTAAGAAACGAAGGTGGTTGAGTAGGCATTCTATCTTTTTACACAATGCTTCCTATTATTTGTATAATTCACCGATTCAGGGTTTTTTAAGGTTCAAGCTGCGTCTTGTATAGTGTTTTTTTGCTACTATTCCTTGTAAAGTAACTCCTTTCTTCATTTGTTTTTTTTGTAGACGGATTATTGGTAATGATAATAGGATTGGTCAGGTCTTAAACAAACATCCCGAAGACGATTGCCTTCGGGATGTTTGTTTAATGAATTTATATTCTGAACTGAATCTATTTTATTTTTTCTCAACCGGTGCTTTAATCAGTAAAACTGGTAAGTTGGTATTGTGGAGCACTTTCTCAGCTACATGACCAATAAAGAAATGATCGTGTATATTGTGTCCTTTGTTACCCAACACTACGAGGTCAGGTTTTAAGTCTTCCACTACTTGCAGAATCTGTACATAGGGAATTCCAAAAACAATCTCTTGTTTTATATCAATTTTTTTTGGGTTTCTTTCTGCAACCCAATTAGCTAATTCGTCTTCTATCTGTTTGAAAGATACGGAAGACATTTCTTCGTGAGAACCTACTACGTGTACTACTGTGAGAGAGGCATTTCTGATAATGGCTGTGTCGTAGGCATATTCAAAAGCATAAGAAGAAGTGTTTGAATAGTCGACAGCGCAAAGAATTTGTTTAATTAATGACATGGCGAAGCTGTTTATTGCAAGCGTGTTTTTACAAAATTGTAATTCCTTTACAAACATATTCCAATTAAGCCTCCGAGTAAAGAGACTAACTGTTAATTATTGTTAAGGTTTTAAAAACAAACAGCTATACCATTGGGTATTCCTCTCTTGTTTTACAAATCGCTGATAAATGTTCTGATTGCCTTTTCTATCTGCTCATATTCCAACAGAAAACCATCATGTCCATATAACGATTCTATAACCGTATGCTTTCCATTGGGTATATGCTGGGCAATAAGGGCTTGCTCCTGCACAGGGAACAATAAATCGGTAGAAATACCTATTACCAATGCTTTTGCTTTAATTTGTTTTAACGCAGACTTGATAGAGCCCCGGCCTCTGCCAACATTATGGCTATCCATCCCTCTACTTAGAAAGTAATAACTATAGGCATTGAACCTTTTTGCAAGCTTCTCTCCCTGGTATTTCTGGTAAGTTTCTGCTTTAAATATTTGTTCGTCGACCGTATGAGCAGCCGTTTTGTCGGTGATGCCATGTTGAAAATGCTCATAGGTATCATGATTACGATAGCTGATGAGGGCAATGCTGCGAGCTGTTTTCATTCCTTGTAGGCCAGCGTGGGTATGTTCTTCCTTCCAGGTATGGTCGTTTTCTATACACATCCTTTGCGAGGCGTTGAAGGCAATGCCCCAAGCAGAATGTTTTGCATTGGTGGCAATAGGGATGATGTGTTCGAATAAATCGGGTTCATCAATGGCCCATTCCAACAATTGTTGTCCACCCATCGAGCCGCCTAGACCAAGTTTTACTTTGGTGATACCTAACTCTTTTTTCAGCAGTTGATAGGCTTTTATCATATCTCTGGTGGTAAACCAAGGAAAGTTGTGGTAATAAGGCTTGCCTGTGTCTGGATTTATTTCCAAAGGGCCAATACTGCCATAACAACTGCCCGGCGTATTTACACAAACAATAAAATACTTTTCTGGTGTAAAAAGAAACCCTTCGCCAACTAAACCTGGCCACCATTCTATGGGGTTGTCATTGGCTGTAAGTGCGTGAAAAATCCAGATAACATTATCTTTCTGCTCGTTCAGTGTACCCATAGTGGAGTAGGACAAATGAATATCTCTCACGCTTTTGCCACTCTCCAAATTAAATAATCCCTCGTGTTTAAAAATCTTCGACATGTTTAATAATAAAAGAATGGCGTGGGTGAAGCGAGTTACTAGTTACAGGTGCCTAGTAACTATTAACCAGCATCAAATAAAAAAGCCCATCCGAAATAAATCAGACGGGCTATTAATATTATAGAAATCAAGAGGAGTTTTCAATAAATGTTTAGACCAGCACTGACTTATCTCTTCCCAATATGGGGTGGAGTTGGCACCTTCTAAACAAGCGTGTACTTGTTTGGGTTGCCAAGGCTTCATCGGGCCAAATCCCTCTGCCTTTCTTGATAAGTAATAATAAGAACTGCTGCAAATGTATAGGTAGAAATTGTAAACTTCCAAATAGAAATTGTGTTAAATGTTCTTTAATGGTTTTTTCCCACGTTTATGAGCTAGTAAATGGTTTTATACAGTCCTTTGTTGCATATATGTACCCATTAAGTGCGAAACAGCTATAAATTGTGTTTAGTAAGGTTTTGCTTATTAACAATAAAAAAGACTTGCTAAATTATTCATCTGCTAATTTATTATTGCGACAATTGTTTTTTTTAGATATTTGCGTATGGCTTTTTCATTTTTTAAAAAACAAACAGTTACACCCGACCTTTCTTTTTTGGGTGTTGATATGCATTCCCACCTTCTTCCCGGTATTGATGATGGGTTGAAAACAGTGGAGCAAACCGTGGCTTTTGTAAAGGAACTTCAAGCTTTAGGGTATAAGAAACTCATCTGTACTCCTCATATTCTCAATGGCGTTCATAACAATAACCCTGAAACCATACATGCGGCATTGGATATTGCCAGAAAGGCATTGGTTGAAGCTGAAGTGCCAGTTTTGTTGGAAGCAGCAGCAGAATACATGATAGACGATGAGTTTGAGAAACTGGTGATGGATAAAGCACCTTTGCTAACTTTTGGCAATAATAATATTCTTGTTGAAATGTCTTATTTAGCGGAGTCTAATAATCTTTTACAGGTAATTTTTCAGTTACAAATGGCTGGGTATCGTCCGATATTAGCGCATCCTGAAAGGTATAACTTCTATCATGGGAACTTTGAGAAGTATGAAGAATTAAAAGACAGACAAGTTTTGTTTCAATTGAATATATTGTCTTTATCGGGCTATTATGGAAAAGAAATAAAAAAAATAGCCGAGAAACTACTTAGTTTGGGCATGGTAGATTTTATTGGAACTGATATGCACCACGAAACACATTTGGCAGCTACCAAAGCTTTTGTTGCAACTAAAGATTTTTATAACCTGGTAAAGAATGCCAATTTGCAAAACATAAGCTTATTCTAACTGGCCCTTCAACCAACAATACAACCATGCAAAAGCTTCTATCTGCCAAAAAGTTTATTCTTTTTATTGGGCTAATACTATTTTTGAGTGGATGCCATCGAAGAATAATTCCAGAAACTACACTTGGTGGTAGCGGGAAATTAAGGACTGAGATTGGTTATGCCTCCTATTACTCCGATAAATTTAATGGTCGGTCTACTTCTAGTGGCGAACCGTTTAGTAATAGCAAATACACGGCTGCACACAAGAAACTTCCATTTGGTACTAAAGTAAAGGTTACAAACCTAGCTAATGGTAAGTTTGTAATCGTTAGAATCAATGACAGGGGCCCCTTTGTTGTCGGACGAATTATAGACCTTAGCAAGGCCGCTGCTTATACCCTTGGAATGTTGAATGAGGGTACTGCAAAAGTATCAATAACCTATAGGGAATAGCTTTAAAAGCGGCATTCGGGTAGTTAAAAACATCTGCTGCGACATTCGAGCAAGTTTTTGCAACATCAAACTTATAAAATCCTAAAGGTAATCCCTAATTTCGCCAATTATTTTACGGTATTACAAATGCTTCCAAATGAACAAAATGACGAGTTGTGATTGCTTGAAGAGAATTTCGAAATTAATATCCATTATTTTGGTTACTGTAAGCTTATTAGCAATTACTGCCAAGCTTTCTGCACAGGAACAAGACGATTCTCAAAAACAAACTAAAAAAATAACAGGGACTATTGTGGGTGCAGACAAGTCGCCTTTGGCTGGAGCAGCAGTAAAAATTAAAAACAGAACTATTGGTACTACTACTGATGAAAAAGGCAAGTTTTCCATTAATGCACTTCCTTCAGATACAATTGTAATAAGCTACATAAATTATATCACTCAATTTGTACGTGTTGGGGCTAAGCTTACCATTAATGCGATGCTTACGGAATCTCCCACTAGTATGAATGAAGTAATTGTAATTGGTTATGGTAATTTAAAACGCAAAGAACTAACTGGGGTTGTTGGTAAGGTAAATATGGAGGATGTAAAAAAAGCACCTGTAACTTCCTTCGACCAGGCTTTGGCAGGTAGAATAGCTGGTGTAAATGTTTCATCCAATGATGGGCAACCGGGGGCGGGTTCTCAAATTTCTATCAGGGGTACCAGTGCCGGGCAGGATGTATCTCCATTGTATGTAGTTGACGGGTTTCCGATTGAAAATATGGATATCAATTCTATTAACACAAATGACATAGAATCTATTGATGTTTTGAAAGACGCCTCTTCAATAGCCATTTATGGTTCTCGTGGCGCTAATGGGGTAATAATGATTACTACCAAAAAAGGAAAAGCGCAGCCAACCCGAATAAGTTATACAGTTTCTGATGGGATTCAAGTGCAAACAAAGCAAATGAAATTATTAAGCCCTTATGAGTTTGTAAAACTGCAACTAGAAATTGATAGTTTTCCTGGTAATACATCTCCTCAGGGGCGTAGGCGTTATATTGATGTAGCAAATGGTATTGACCTTAATTATTACAAAAACGTAAAGGGTTATGATTGGCAAAAGATGCTTTTGCAAACGGGACTATTGCAAACACATAATCTAAGCATAATTGGGGGGAACACAGATTTGAAGTATGCCATAAACGGTTCGTATACCAATCAAAAGGGCATTATCATAAATACAGGTTTAAAAAAATATGACGGGAAATTTTCCTTAGATAATAAGTTTAATGATAAATTAAAGATCGGGTTTAGTGTAAATTATTCTAATTCAACAAGCTTCGGAACTGTACCTACAAGTGGCAGTAGTGGAGGGGTAGTATCTAATATGTGGGCATTTAGACCCGTAGATATTATTGGGGGGGCTTTGTTGGATGCCCAATTGATTGATAGTAGCCAAATAAATGGCAGTTCATTTACTCCGGATAATTTGGTAAATCCATATCAACAGGCAACAAATGAATACAGAAAAAACATTACTAAGACTACCACTTTTAATAGTTATTTGGAATATAAATTAAATAGAGACCTTCAATTTAGGTTGACTGCTGGTACATCCAACTCTTCGCTTACAGCTGAGACCTTTTATAATACAAAAACAAAAGAGGGTTTATTGATTAAGAATACAAATGGAACACTCTATAATGTAAATGGAATCAATGGAAATGTAAATAACACAAACAATAATACTTACTTACTTAATGGGTTGGTATCCTATAGAAATGTACAGGATAGAGGTCATATACTCGATGCCATATTAGGGGTCGATTACCAATATGCGAAAACTGCAGGTAATGGATATACTTCTATACTTATTCCTCAAGGACTTGAATCATTGGGCATTAATAGTATAGGTGCCGGAACCGTATCTAAATTTGGATATAGCCCTGCACAAAATCAATTGTTATCTGTATTAGGCAGGGTTAATTATTCGCTTTTGGAGAAGTACATTTTTACTGTAACAGGTCGTGAAGATGGTTCGTCTAAGTTTGCCCCGGGTAAGGAATGGGGCTTCTTTCCTTCAGGCGCATTTGCCTGGCATTTTACCAATGAAAACTTTATGCATGGTAGACTCATGAGGAACATTGCAAAAGCAACTAGATTATATGATGGTAAATTAAGAATTAGTTATGGGTTTGTTGGTAACAATAGGGTGGGAGATTATAGTTATCTCTATCAGAATGCTACAACAACCGGAGCTGGGTATCCAGTAAATAATGTAAACACAACAGGTACTATACCCTACTTTATTGGAAATCCAAACTTGACATGGGAAACAACTGGTCAGCTTGATATTGGTACTACATTAAGCTTTTTGGGAGATAAACTTTTGATTGATATGGATTATTACAACAAGCGCACCACTAATAGCTTGTTGGCCGTGCCACTTTCTTCCATTACAGGATATAACGTAGGGAATGTACTTCAATACCAAAATGCAGGTATAATACAAAATCGTGGTTTTGAATTTACTTTGACCACTACTAATATACAAAACAAGAAATTTACTTGGACCACTTCTTTTAATATTGCATTCAACAATAACAAGATAATTGAATTTTACAATGGTGTTGACACTAAGCTTACACCTGCTGGCTGGGTAGCAAAGGTTGGGTATCCAATTTCTCAGTTCTTTGGCTATAAATGGGCGGGAGTATATCAATATGCCGATTTTAATAAACTAGCCAATGGTAATTATGTATTAAAAAATGGTCTAGCTAGTTTTGGCAACAATGCTGTTGTACAACCTGGAGACCCCAAATATGCAGATTTAAATGGAGATGGAGTTATAAATGAAAGCGATAGAACTATTATTGGAAGTCCATTGCCCATTCAGACAGGTGGTTTATCTAATAACTTTAAATATGGTAATTTCGATTTAGGCATATTCTTTCAGTGGAGTTATGGCAATCAGGTACTAAACCAAAATAAGTTGGTTTTCGATTATGGTGGTAATTATTACAATAATTCTAATCAGTTTGCGGATTATGTAAATCGTTGGACACCAACTAATCCAACAAATGATATACCTCGTGCTACAAACAAAACTACCGGACAAGACCCCGATGGAATAGCAAGGGTATCTTCAAGGCTGATAGAAGACGCTTCGTATTTTAGATTTAAGACTATCAGTTTAAAATATTCGGTACCTGTAAATGCAATTAATAAGTATAAAATAGCTTCATTAGCTTTTTACCTATCTGTTCAAAATATTTTCACCATAACTAAGTATTCTGGTCAAGACCCTGAAGTGTCAACTTATCGTGGTGCCAACCCATCAAATGTTCCATTTGGTATTACTGGTGGAAATGCAACTGGTGGTGCAGGCTATTCTTATGTTCAACCGAGTTCAGGAACTCCTGCATTGGCACAGGGGTATGATTTAACTGCCTATCCAAGGGGTCGGACTTTTACCATTGGAGCTTTAATTACTTTTTAATTCATTTAACGCTATTATATGAAATGTTCGTTTAAAATATCAATACTCATCGTTTTATTGTCGGGGTCTTTTTGTGCATGTAATAAAGATATTAGTCTAAGCCCGTATAATTTTACTACAACAAGCCAAACAAATGCCGCCATGTTGAATAATCAGATTGCTGGCGTTTATAATATTCTAGATGCACCAGAAATGTATGGATGGGGTATGTGGGGGTATTTTGCTGCAGGCAATGATGAAGGATTTAATACTGGCGCAGCTGGTACAACTACCCAAGCTTTAACAGAGTCTTTTAGGTCATCGAGTATTGATGCAACTTATCTAAATCTCTGGAAAAATTTATATCAAGGTATTGAAAGGGCAAACATTGTTTTGAGTCTTATAAATCAACCTGTTATGGACTCAACTGCAAGAGTAAGAATAAAAGGACAAGCTCTTTTTTTGAGGGCTTATTACTTTTACTTATTGGTGAATAATTATGGAGATGTACCTTATAAAAACAAACCGACTTCCACAATGGGAACAGATTTTAATATCCCAGAAATGGCAAGTAAATCAATTTATGATTCTATTATCAATGATATGACGACTGCCGATAGCTTAGTTGCAAGTATATACGAGACTCAAGCAACGACTATTGTTACACAATCTGCTGTAGAAGCTATTTTGGCAAGGGTCTGCCTTTCGGCGGCAGGGTATCCTGTAAATGGTGGCGTACCTTATTATTCACTTGCTAGTAAATGGGCAACAAAATTGATTAACAAAAGAATTCATTATCTAAATTATCAATCTCATCCATTATATACAAATACCCCTGCCTATGCAAGGGTGTTTATAAATAATATGCAGAACAATTTTACTGATGATAATTTAAGTGAGGGAATATGGGATGCTGCTTTTTTATCGAATGGGGTTGGTGCTTATGCTTCATTGGGATATCCTGTAGCGCAACAACTAGGCGCCATACTTGGTATTCCTTGTAGTGGGCTGCCAAAGTGTACTTCGGTATATCGTCCTTATCCAACTCTGTTTAGTTTATATGCTGCTGGTGATACGAGAAAAGATTGGGTTATGGGTACTTATAAGTTAGATGCTTCTGGCAAATATCCCCTTTACTTTGGTACATCAATTGTAATTACACCAGGGTTATCTATAAAGAAAGATACGATTAGAAACAGCCAGGGGATTCCGATAAAAGTTGTAAATGATACTACTTTTTTTGGCTCGGGAGCTACAGCAATTGCAAACTTTGATGCATCCACTGGTTCTGTGCTTTCAATTTCTGTTATTAATGGCGGTAGTGGCTATGTATCAACACCTGCTGTTGATACTCCTTCCATTAATATTACAGCTAGTTTCCCTACCAAGGGCGTAAACTTTAAATATCATATTGTGATAGACGCCACTGGTGCAATTAGTTCGATAAATGTAATAAATGGTGGTTCGGGATATCTAACGGTATATGATAGAACAGTTGCCAAATGGAGAAGGCAATATGAATTGAACACTGTTAAGAATGCGGCATATACTTCTTGTAATTTTCCAATTGTGAGGTATGCAGATGTGTTATTGATGGCGGCTGAAGCAGACATGCAGGCTAATGGAGGAGTAGCTTCTAGTGTAGATATAGACTACTATAATCAGGTAAAACGAAGGGCATTTGGATATTTACCCTTCAATAGTGGTTCTCCTGTAGATGTATCGACTATTAATATGGATAGTATAAAAGCAGAAAGAAGTAGGGAATTGTGTTTTGAAGGTGTAAGGCGAAGTGATTTAAAACGTTGGGGATTGGGAAGCATGATTAATGCTATTTCAACAGTGCTTACTTCTGTTTCTAATGCACCCTCAGCAATTTCTAAAGCGGCACAATTACCTTCACAAAGTTTTTTAGTTAATCCTAAAAAGTATGTGTTGTTTCCTATACCTGCCAATGAATTAACGGTTGAAACTGGTCTCTCTCAGAATCCAGGGTGGTAATATTTTAATTAATTAATGATAAGCGTATTAGATATGAATAAGTTTAAGAATTACTTTGCCATTATAGCCGTATTTATAATAGGTAGTATAGGTTGTAAGAAAATAGCAGATCCGGTTTCTTTAAGTAACTTTAATATTATAACAGATAAGCAAAGTTATAATGCAAATGATACCGTATTTTTTTCAATTAATGAGAAGGCCGATATAATACTTTATTATAGTGGACAACCTGGAATGAATTTTAATTTTAGAAACCGGATTTATGGTAGAGGAATAAATATATTAAAGTTTCAGAATTCAGCAGCTCAAGCAAACACAAACAATATTGGTGATAGCTTACATTTATTTGTACTTACCAACCTAAAAAGCTACGATTCTTTAGGATTGGCCAATGCTACTAAATTTGATATTACTAATCTTGTACAATGGCCTACTTCAAAATCAAAGGGATGGGTTTCTTCTGGAAATATAGATATTTCTCAGTTCAACAATTATGATACAGTTTACATTGCTTTTCAGTATTTAGGTCATAAGAGTACCTTGACAGCTCAACGGAAATTTTTAATTCAAAACTTCACCCTAAGTAATTTGCAATTGCCTGATAGTGCTTTTACGCCTCTCTTTTTTCCTGCTTATTCAACCGTTCAAAGCCTTACAAGTGATACTTTACCCAATTTTTCCAATACAGGGTGGGCGCAGATTGATATGAAATTTCATCGGTTTGATACGCTTCCGCCAAGCTATATTTCGGCTAATTTTGGTGCCTGGAATGTAGGAGACTATGGCTATAATTCTACCAATACTCCCTATTTTTATAATAATAAGAATAGTAATTCTAGTGGTGTTACCCTCATTGCAAATTATCCAATTACATTCGATCCGGGAAATAATGCAAAAACAAACAAGATTGATTATGAAGGTTGGTTGATTACTTCCCCTGTTTGCTTAAATACCGTTCGACACGATTTTCCTACTGCTATATTAAAGGATGCATCCAATACCGTATCGAAAGGGTTTAAGTTTTCAAAGTCTAACGGTACCTATGCTACCTATTCGGTTGTATTAGATAGCACTTTTGTATCGGGCAAAACCTACGATATGGCTTTTGTGGCACAGAATGCCAATGTAGATCAAAAGAATGAAGTGGTTAAGCATATTGGTATCAAAGTAAATTAAGTATATTTTATCCATGAAAAGCGTCCTGTTTTAAATAAAACAGGACGCTTTTTTGTTTATTATGACTGAGGGGGTATAGAATGTCCAAAATCGACTGTCGATTATCCAACATCATGAGTGATATATCCAATATCATGTGTCATTTATCCAACATCATGTGTCATATATTCAATATCATGTGTCATTTATCCAACATCATGTGTCATATATTCAATATCATGTGTCATTTATCCAACATCATATGTCATATATTCAATATCATGTGTCATATATCCAACATCACGTTTCATATATTCAATATCATGTGTCATATATCATGTGTGATTTATTCAACATCGGTTGACTTACTTTTAGTTTCGAAATCTTTTTTACTTATGCTTGCAACAGGTTAAAGTGCAGCTCGCCAAAGTTTTGTAGGGAAGATAGTTTAAGATCAGCAGAACCCCATCTTTCTTCTTTTTGTTGGTTGTGGTGGGGTACTACCACACATTTCATTCTTGCAGCCTTTGCCGCAATCAACCCATTGAAAGAATCTTCGAAGCACAAACAAGTGGCAGGGGAGGAGTTGAGCTTGGTGGCACAATCAATATATACTTGTGGGTGAGGCTTACCATAAGGAAGCTCCTGGGCTGAGGCAGTAGCATGGATGTAAGAAGAAATACCAATTAACGATACTACTAGGTCTATCAGTTGCTGGGGTGAGGAGGTAGCTAGGCCAATTTTAAATCCTTTCTCACAAAAGAAATTGATGATGTGTTGTACGCCGGGCATTATAGTTCCCCGTGTTTCTATTTTATTAAGAACTGTTGTGATGATTCTCTGTTCTGCTTCGGCAGCCTTAGTTTTGGATACGTCGAAATAGCCAAACCATTGGTCTACAAATTCTTTGGTGCGCAATCCTGTGGTGCTTAGATATTGTTGCTCGGTAAGGATGATGCCGTATTTTTTAAACACTTCTTCTGCAGCTTCATTCCACAAGGGTTCACTATCTACTAATAGTCCATCAATATCAAATATTACGGTATCCAAACGCATAAATTATCTTTTTATTTTGGTGCAGGTGGTGTATATCAGTGTTTATTTTCTTTTCAATCTTTGATAGATGGACATAAAGAATCCAATTACTGTAATGATTACCCCTATCCATAAAACGAGAATCATCGGGAACTCATATACTTTAAGGGTAACAAGATCGGTGATGGCTGAACTTTCTTTTACCCCCAACTCCAATTTTCCTTGCTTCTGGTCAACTACTTTATTGAATTTAAGAATCAAATTCTGAGAAATCACACTATCTGGTAAGTCACGCAGTTCTGTTCCTTTTAAAGCTATACCTGGAAATGCTTTGTATCGTCTGCCATCCTTTGCAATCACTTCCATGTCCATAAACAACGAGGTCTCCCCTTCTTTCACACGTTCTTTTTGATTGGCTGGGTTTATGTCCACCTTATGCAAAATCATCAATCCGCTACTGTAAAATAAAGTATCTCCCACTTTCAATTCACGCCCTGTAAACTTCGCCGTATCGGCCGCATCGCTTCCTTTATAGGAAGAGATATACACAAATATGTCTTTGTACCAATAGTGTTTGCTAGCAGGATTGGCCGCAAAGCCTTCTGCCCCTTTGTTGTTTTTAATTAAATCGGGATATAAAAAGAATTGTTCATTGGATGTTTTAGATGCGAATTTTATTTCGAAGAAACGCTTACGTTCTTTTTCGTTAAAGGTATCTCGGGCATACGTAACCATGTACTTGCCCATATCGGTCGCAAGTCCTTTGAAGAGGGTAATATTCTCTGCTGGGTCTTCTTTTTTATCCTTTTGAAAAACAGAAATACCCGTAGTGTTCCAACTAAGCACGGTCTTTTTACTAGAGGAAATCAATATCCCCACGAGAATCAATC